>OFBA01000061.1_pt1 | contig 18712 bp, 15 predicted proteins | sample 1520391 | NCBI WGS metagenome assembly OFBA01 (sample SAMEA3696446, study PRJEB22514) | metagenome | biome: water; feature: marine; material: hydrothermal vent | place: Pacific Ocean | collected 2014-08-12 | depth 1521 m
TTGATATAGATTTTAATGAACGGGTAACAGTCCTGGTGGGCATCAATGGTGCAGGAAAAACCAGTATTTTAGACGCGCTGGCTATTTTGCTGTCTCGTCTGATTGGCAGGATTCGTTCTACTCATGGAACCGGTCGTTTTTTTACTGAAACAGATATTCGTCTCGGTGCTTCCGAGACGGCTAATACTATTAAAATAACATTTAATGATCACGAGATTTTCTGGAGGATAACAAAGACAAAACGCGGCAGAAAAAAACAGACTATTAGTAATCTTGCACAATTGAAGGAGATTATTGAGATTGTACATGCCGAACTGGAAAGGGATGAAAATGCTTCCATCCCTCTTGCCGTGTATTATGGAGTGAATCGGGCTGTTTTAGACATTCCTTTACGGATACGAAAAAAACATCAATTTGATCAACTAGCTGCCTTTGATCAGGCTTTGACCGGTGCCAGGAATGATTTTCGCCTTTTTTTTGAGTGGTTTCGTAAGAGGGAAGACTTTGAGAATGAACGTCGTTTATATCCAGTGGAAGATGTAAAAGCCGGAGAAGATATTCCGGAAGGACTTCCTGAAGAATTGCATAAAGATTTATTTTATCGTGATCCACAACTCCAGGCTGTCAGAGAAGCAGTGCACGCACTTACCGGATTTTCTAATCTCAGAGTAAGGCGCAGTCCTTTGCGAATGGAAGTTCGTAAGGGAAAGCAGCACCTTAATGTTGCCCAGCTTTCTGATGGGGAAAAGTGTTTGCTTGCATTGGCCGGGGACCTTGCCCGCCGTCTGGCCATAGCCAACCCCTCCCTGAGCAGGCCAATTGAAGGTAAAGGCGTTGTTTTGATCGATGAAGTAGAGTTGCATTTGCATCCTGAATGGCAGCACCGCATTATACCAAAATTGCTGGAGACATTTCCTGGTTGCCAGTTTGTCCTGACCACACATTCTCCCCAGGTATTGAGTAATGTACGATGTGAAAATATCTGGTGTCTTGAGCAAAAGGGCGATGAAGTAAGGGCAATTCGGCCAGATGGCACCTATGGCCAGGATTCCAACTTCCTGCTTAAAACACTTTTTGGTTCCAGTTACAGACCAAAAGAGATTGAAAAAGATATGGAACGTCTTTTTGAGTTAATTCGGAAAGACACCAGAAAAGCCAGAAAACTTCTTGATAAGTTAAAAATCAGAATTGAAGGTGAATCACCAGATCTGGTGCGCGCTGAAACTATTTTGCATCGCCGGGAGGTTATGGGGAAGTGAAGCATATACAAAAAGGCAAAGAACCTGAATTTTTTCGGCAATGGAAAAAGGGATGCTCCCCGGACTGGAATCCGGATTGGGCCGCCTTAGATGGCGATGGAAAAATTAAGCGGCAGTTGATGGAACATCTAGTTGAGGAGCAAGGTGGAATTTGCTGTTACTGCAATAGGGAACTCAGAGACAACGATTTTCATATTGAGCATTTCAGGCCAAAAGATAAATATCCAAAACAGGCCCTTGAATATGAAAATTTACTTATCAGTTGCCAGAGACAGTTGCAACAATCTGAGCCGGTGCACTGTGGAATGAAAAAAGGTAACTGGTTTGAGGAGGAGGTTACGGTATCCCCGCTTGAGCCGGATTGTGAAAGACTTTTTGAATACATGGAAGATGGACGGATTCGTGCGGCTGGCAATGATTCTCGCGCGGATAAGACGATTAAACGATTGGGATTGGATATAAATAAACTTCGGGAGCTGAGGAAGGCGGCCATCAGTGCGGTGCTTGATGTTGAGAATTTAGAGAATTTAGAGAGACAGGAGCTTTTGAAGTTGATCAATGCCTATCGTCAACGTAATAATAACAATAAATTTCAGCCCTTTTGTATCGCTATTGTCCAGATTCTGGAAGGCCTTTTGTAATGGGGTGGATCTCCCGGGCAATCGCAAGCACATCAGCAGCAGGGGCAATTCATGCATTGTCCCTGCGTTGCTAACGGCTATCCCGCTACTCGCGGATGCGTCCGACGAAATTAGTGCTAAAGCTCACGGATTCAGACAATATCCCAGATCGGTCCGGCAGGGGTGTCTTTGACCTCTATGCCCATGTTGCTGAGTTCTTCTCTGATTTTGTCTGCCAGGGCGAAATCTTTGGCTTTTCTGGCTTCCTGTCTTTTTTGAACCAGTTTATTGACTTTTATTGGATCAATATTTTTGCGTCTTAACTTAATGTCTTTTAAGTCCTTTAGAAAAGTGGCGCTCTCCTGAGTGAATAAGCCCAGGATACGGCCCCATTTGTCCAGGATATTTAAGATTTGCTGGCAAAGTTCCCTGGTTTGCTCACTTTTGCGCCAGGATTTGTTTTCCAGAACCCTGCCCGCCAGGCGTATAATATTAAAAATATATCCCAGAGCCTTGGCCGTGTTTAAATCATCATCCATAGCCTCTTGCCACTTTTGTTCCAGACTCTTAAGTTCGGCAAAGATTTCTTCCGGAAGCTTTGTTTTACTCCATTTGGTGCTCTCAAGCTTATTTTCTAATAATTCTTTGGCAACATATATCCTTTTTAATGCCTTTTCTGCTTCATCCAGGGCGTCTGCAGAGTAGTCCAGTGGACTGCGATAGTGTTTGGTTAAAAGAAAGAATCTGAGCACTTCAGGCAGATAATTGGCCAGTATATCGCGGATGGTCACAAAATTGCCCAGGGATTTGGACATCTTTTCAGCATTGACCCTGACAAATCCATTATGCACCCAGAAGCGAACAAACTCTTTTGCAAAGGCAGCTTCACTCTGGGCGCGTTCATTTTCATGGTGCGGAAAGGCAAGGTCCTGACCACCGCCATGAATATCAAAAGGTTGGGGCAGGTATTTGGCGCTCATGGCAGAACATTCCAGGTGCCAGCCAGGACGCCCCATTCCCCAGGGACTATTCCACTTAGGCTCACCTGGTTTGGCTGCTTTCCACAGGGCAAAGTCCAGAGGGTCTTCCTTTTCTTCGCCCGGACTTATGCGCGCTCCGGCCATGAGTTCCTCAATATTGCGGCCTGACAGCCGTCCATAATCCTTGAATTTGCGTACTCGAAAATAGACGTCCCCGGATTTTGTGCTGTAAGCAAACCCCTTTTCTTCCAGTATCTGAATCAACTCTATCATCTCCTGAATATGCTCTGTGGCCCTGGGTTCAATATCCGGTCTTAAGATATTTAATTTATCCATGTCTTCATAGAATGCCTGGATATATTTTTCAGCCACCTGTTCCGTAGTCAGTCCTTCTTTTTGGGCCCTTTTAATTATTTTATCGTCTATGTCTGTAAAGTTGCGCACAAATTTAACTTTATATCCCAGAGACCTTAAATACCGAACCAGGACATCAAAGACTACTGCACAGCGAGCATGGCCAATATGACAATAGTCATAGGCCGTAATCCCACAGACATAGATGTGCACTGTGTTGTTCTGGAGGGGGACAAACTCTTGTTTTTTTCTGGCTATGGTATTGTATAGATACATTTTTCAGTGTTGGGGTTAGTGTTGGTGATGGTCAGTTAAGTTTTTTTCTATGCCTGTATTTCCAGCTTCCTCTTTAATTGCTGTAACCACAGCAATGGCCTTTATACCCTGTTTAGAGCCTGTGAAACCAAGCCCTTCTTCTGTTGTGGCTTTGATGTTGATTTGATTCAGGCTAAGGCCAGTTAATCCAGCAATATTTTTTTTGATCTGTTCTTTGTAAGGAGCAAGTCTGGGTACCTGAGCAACTATGGTCAAGTCAATATGCGTGAGCACAAGATTTTCTTTTTGGGCCATGTGTAGAGCTTCAGACAGGAAAACAGAGCTGCTTTGCCCTTCATGCTGTGGATCAGAGTCAGGAAAATGTTCGCCAATATCGCCTGCACCTGAACAGCTCAGGATGGCATCTGTCAGGGCATGGTAGAGAACATCACCGTCAGAGTGGGCAAAAACAGTTGGTCCACCAGGGATGGGAACTCCACCCAGAACCAGGGGCCTGGGGCCGCCATAGCGATGCACATCATAACCAAACCCAACACAGGGAACAGGGGTAGGGGTATTTTTCGTGAGCATATCCAGATCTTCTTTGGTAGTAATTTTTACATTTTTTTCTTCACCCGGAACGACTCGTATGGCCAGTCCCAGATTTTCCACCATGCTGGCATCATCAGTGGCTATAAAATTTTCTTTTTGGGCCTTTTTATGGGCTTTAATCAGAGTATCTCTGGGGAAAAATTGTGGCGTCTGCACCGCCATCAATTGGTTTCGATCTAGAGTCTTCAGGACCAGATTTTGCGAAACTTTTTTTATAGTATCTTTGCAGGCAAGCCCGGGGATCACTCCGCCTAAGTCCTGACTAAAAGCCTCGCTAAAGCTAATTAAATTGACTACGAGTTTTGCAGAAAAAAAAGGGCGGGCAGCATCATGAACCAATACATAGCCACATTCCTGGGGCAGATTTTTCAGACCATTATAAACAGAGTCCTGTCTGAGTTTCCCACCTGGTACTGAAAAAAATGGAATGCCCAGAGGTTTTTTTTTCTTTAATTCTTTAGTGAGGTTTTGGGCATAAGTGATGTCCTCAGGGGGAAAAGTGCATATTATCCCCTTAATTTCTGGAATTTTAGCCAGTTTTAACGCACTATGCCAGAAAAGGGGATACCCTTTCCATGAAAGAAATTGTTTTTTTTGTGTGATTCCTTGTTTTTGCAGGCGTGAGCTTTGACCAGCGGCAAGGAGGATAACCCAGATGGAATTCATTTAGAGTTCAGTGTTTTGAGGTGATTAATCAGGGTTGATAACTCAACTTTCGGAGTTCCGAAAGTTTAGAAATTCGAAATCCGAATATCGAAATCCGAAACAAATTCTAATTTTAAATCTTCAAATGACCAAAACACGGTTGATTAAGGTTATTTTTTGGCGATTAAAAAGTATTTGAATCGTTTCCTGAAAATGGGATATTTCATCAATTTTGTTTTGTAATTACTTGTAAATATTGCATATTTTTTCAGCTCCGAAAGTTGAATCCTCAAGTTGAGGATCAGCGTGATAGAGTTCCCTTATTTTTCGTAAATGAACTTTTACCTTTTCTGAAGCATAGTCAGGAAAAGTCCAGGGCAGGTTTTGAAAGTCGCCTTTAGTATAGATAAGGGTTAAATCTGCCCAGATGCCATCTTTTAAATAAATGCGATGGGTAAAGTTTTTACCCGTGGCCAGAACCAGACGTTCATGGGTCAGGATACCAGGGTCTAAATTGAATATTCGTTTCTGATGTTGAGCATAGTTGGTTTCAATGGTGTTTGTCCAGAGTTTGATGGCAGGCAAAATATCCAGGGGTACCAGTGGCGAGAATGCGAGTATGCGTCTGGATATGGGAGCTCCCAGTTCCTCATCATAGTATCTGGTTTCAGTGAAAGGGATAAGCTCGCTTTGATAATCCGCTTTTCCCATTTTTTCTTTCAGCACAGGTAATAGCTCTGGCCAGAATTTTTCCCATCTGGCGCTCAAGATTGAGAGAATAAGTTTGCCTGGTTTTGGTATCTGGGGAGTACTCATGATATAGGTTTCTTAAGATGTTTCGTTTTGAATGGTTGGAGAAACATCTTTTAAAGGAAATCGTTCTGGATGAGCAATTATTTCTATAGTCAAATCAACATCAATGTCCGGCCAATAAAAATGTCCGGGAGATACTTCCTTGACGTTAAGTATAGCTTCTACTGTCTGTTGTTTAAACCAGGGAAAATCTTCATAAGATATAAAAAACTCGTTATTATGGGCAAACAGCCAGACTCCATGTTTTGATATATTAGTTATCTCAACAGGAGGACATTTATTTGTATATAAAGCCAAATCCATAATTACTCAACGCTTCGCTATTCAACCTTTAACATTAAACATTCGCTTTTGCCGCTTCCGCTATCATCAATCCCAACTGGCCTGGCTTTAATTAGCGAAAGCCGCGGATGCGTTTGTCTGACGCAAAGGGATGGTTTTTTGAGCCGGGCCTGGACATAATACTCAGTCATCCCCTGATTTTCATTTTCCAGGACCAGATGTACACGGGGCAGTTTTACGAGTTTATCTAAAAACAATGTTTTCTTTTTCTGGATTAATTTTCTTAAAATAGATGCCCGTTCTTTTTTGACATGGTTCGGGATTTGATTGGAAAAGCTGGCCGCAACCGTATGTGGCCTTTTTGAATAAGGGAAAACATGGGCGTAAGACAAGGGGATTCTTGCGCAAAAATCATAAGTAGCCTGAAAATCCTGTTCAGTTTCTCCTGGAAACCCGACCAGAATGTCCATCCCAAGGCCAAAAATGGGCCAGATATTTTTTAACTGTTCAATAAATTTTTCAAGTTGTTCAGGATGATAATGTGCTCTATTCATACGTTTTAAAACATCAGGGCTTGCGCTTTGAAGTGATATGTGCAGATGGGGACAGACCAGAGTGGCCTGGCTTAAAGTGTTCAATGCCCTGTCTGTCAACTCTGACGGTTCCAGAGAGCTAATGCGTATCCTTGCTTTTCCCTGCCATTCAGGGCTGAATTTTTGTTGTATCTGCAAAAGCAAGTCCCAGAAGTCCATTTTTGGTCTTAAATCCCGGCCAAAATGGCGCAGATTAATACCGCAAAGGGTAATTTCTTTCAGACCATTATTGAAAAGACGCTCAATTTCATCAAAGATGGCTTGTGGTTCTCTGCTGCGGCTTGGCCCACGAGTCAGGGGTACGATGCAATAAGTACATTTATGGCTGCAACCGTCCTGAATTTTGACCACTGCCCTGGCCCGAAAGTAGTTGGTGATGTGAAAGGGAGGAAAACCTGGTTTACTCAGGGTTGGATGCGCATGGCCAGTCCCTGAATGAAAATTGGGGTGCAAGAGGATATTTTTTTGAGACTGAGGGATAACCAAATCCACTTCTTTTAGTTTTTTTAGCTCTTGTTCCATAACCTCGGCTGCACAGCCAGCAACTAGAATTCTGGCCCCTGGCGCTGCTTGTGCAAGTTTGCGCAGCAATTTTTTTAAATCACGCACCGCGTTTGCCGTTACAGCGCAACTGTTGACAATAATAACCTCTGCTTGCTCAGGTTCTGCAACTAAAACATCCCCCCTTTTTTGCCACGCTTCTATTATGGCCTGGGTTTCATATTGGTTAATCTTACATCCCAGAGTGGTTATGTAAAACTTACTCATATTTAGTCTTCCCTTATCCCTTACCCCTTATCCCTTAATCCTTACCCCTTATCCCTTATCCCTTACCCCTTAATCCTTACCCCTTTTTTTATAATTCCCGCTCCCAATACCTGTCCTTGCGGTGAAAAAAGAGCTGCCACCTGGCCAGGAGTTGGTAGCTTCTGTGGTTCTATAAAAAAGATTTGCAAAAGATTACCATTGTCTTTAATTTTTACTCTGGCTTTTTTGGCCTTTTGCCTGTACCTGGTCTGGGCCAGGATCTCTTCGGGCCATTGCTCAGGTGGAACCAGAAAATTTACATCCTGGACAATGCATCCTTGAGACCATAATTCTTCTTCCGGCCCGACAATAAGGGTATTGTGGGCAAGGTCTTTGCCTGTGACATAGAGTGGATATTTGTAGGCAATGCCTATCCCTTTGCGTTGGCCCAATGTATAGCGCCACAGTCCTTTGTGAGTCCCTAAAATTTCACCTTTGCTGGTTTTTATAGGGCCTGGCCCTGGAAGGTTTACGCCCTTTTGAAGGAGAAAGTCACGGTAGTCGTTATCTATAAAGCATATTTCATTACTTTCTCTGGAAATGACCGGGGAGATGGACTTCTTTTGCAGGAACTTCCGCACTTCTTTTTTAGACCAGGAAGCCAGGGGAAAAACAACATTTTTAAATTTCTGTCGCGGCACAAGAGAAAGAAAATAGCTTTGATCTTTGATGTTATCCTTTGCCTTCCATAAAGTGACCTTATTGTCTATGTTTTTTACCAGAGCATAGTGGCCCGTTGCTATTTTTTCGGCTCCCAGAGAAAGGGCTTTGCCCAGAAGCAGGCCAAATTTCATTGTGACATTGCACACAGCACAGGGATTAGGAGTATGACCCTGAACATAGCTTTGAATAAAAGGAGTGATTACTTTTTGTTCAAAGGCTTGTGAGAGATCAAGAATATGCAACTTTACCCCAAGCTTGCTGCAAATATTTTCTATTTTTTTGTTTAAGGTGATGGTTTCATCTGAAGGGGGTAGAAAATGGGCATGTACTGCAAAAATATTATGGCCCTGTTCCTTTAAAAGAAGCAGGGCCATCAGGCTATCAGCACCGCCACTTAAGGCAACAGCAATTTTTTCTTCACTTTTTTTCATCCTTCATCTCTTAAGTTGCATCTTTCCTTTTTCATCCTACATCCTTTAAATTCCTCCTCTCTTGCTTCCTTCTTCATCTTTTTTTCATCCTTCATCCTTCATCCTTCATCCTTTAAAACATGTGGCAGGCCTGGCCCGTCCAGGGCCTGTTCCAGCGCATGGCAGACCTGAAAAATAATTTCCTCTCCAAAGGCTGGGCCAAAAAATTGCATACCCACAGGCATGTTGGTTTCCTGGCCTAAACCTACCGGTAAAGTCATCCCTGGCAAACCAGTAAGATTAAGAGATATGGTAAAAATATCTGTCAGATACATCTGCAATGGATCGTCTATGTTCTCTCCCAGTTTAAAAGCAGTAGTAGGAGCAACAGGCGCGCAAATAAGATCGCAGGCTTTAAGCGCGTCTAAAAAGTCCTGGCGGATAAGGCGCCTGACCTGGGCTGCCTTTTTATAATAGGCATCGTAATAGCCGGCAGAAAGGACATAAGTTCCCAGCATGATTCTTCGTTTGACCTCTTCGCCAAAGCCTTTTGAGCGGGAGCGAAAATACATCTCCAGGAGTTCTGTGGCCTCTTTGTCCCGAAAGCCAAAACGCACTCCATCATACCTGGCCAGGTTGGATGATGCTTCAGCCATGGCAATGATATAGTAGGTGGCAATAGCATAGGGAGTATGTTTCAATTTGATGGGGATAATTTCCGCGCCTAATTCTCTGGCTTTGTTCAATGCCTGTTCACAGCAATCTTTAACCTCCGGGCTTAAGCCTTCTTTCCAATATTCAGACGGATAGCCCAGACGTATTCCTTTGAGGTCATTTGCCCTTTGCAGGGATTGAACATAATCAGGCACATCTTTTGGAATGCTTGTGGAGTCTTTGGGGTCATGACCGGCAATTATTTGCAGCATAAGAGCCGCGTCCTGGACTGTCCTGGTCATGGGGCCGGCCTGGTCCAGTGATGAGCCATAGGCAATGAGTCCAAAACGGGAGACCCGGCCATAGGTGGGCTTTAAACCAACAATGCCGCAAAAACCAGCAGGTTGACGAATAGAGCCGCCAGTATCAGTGCCCACGGAAGCAAAGGCCTGGGCAGCGGCCACACTGGCTGCTGAACCGCCACTTGAGCCACCAGGAACGCGGGTTAAATCGTAGGGGTTTTTAGTTGGACCAAACGCGGAATTTTCCGTGGATGATCCCATGGCAAATTCATCCATATTGGTCTTGCCCAGGATAATGCATCCAGCCTGCTTGAGCTTTTCCACCAGTGTTGCGTCATAACAGGGCACAAAATTTTCCAGTATTTTTGAAGCACAGGTAGTGCGGATTCCTTTTGTGGCAATGACATCTTTAATGACAACAGGTACGCCCCATAAAGGTTTTTCCGGATCCGGCCCCTGATTGTCCATCTGTCTGGCCTGCTCAATGGCCTCCTCAGCACAGGTGGTGATGAGGGCATTTAATTCTGGTTCAGTCTTTTCAATGACCTGTAAACAGGCATTGACGACTTCTTCTACGCTGGCTTCTTTGCGCGACAAAATATCTCTGATCCGGGTAAGAGTTTTGAATGCTAGTTCCATTTTTGCTCCTTTTTTTCTAAATTCGAAATCCGAATTTCGAAATCCGAAACCACAGCACCAACCGGGCACCTGAAAAAATGTTTACCTCTATGGGCTGTTGAAGTTTGCTAATTCAGGTGCTCGGTTGGTGCTGGGCACAGCAAATCAAAATTTTCTAATGTTCAAATAACAAAAATTTCTTTGATTGCAGCAAGATATACATTTAGCTACTGTGACTCATTTGTTTCCGGTTTGACTCTAGCAGGTCTTCTGTTTTGGATTTTGGTCATTTGGTAATTCGAATTTGTTTCGAATTTCGGATTTCGATATTCGAATTTTTTAAATTATCCTTGGCACGATAAAGTATTGACCATCGTCTTCTGGCGCATTGGCCAGTAATTCTTCGCGTTTAAATTTTTTTTCAACAACGTCTTCCCGCAGTACGGTAGTCTGTTCTACAGGTGAATAAAGTGGCTCTACATCTGTGGTCTCAAGCTCATTTAATTTTTCCATATATTGCAAAATGCTGGATAATTGATCTGTAAACTGGTCAAGCTCATTACTTTTCAGTGTTAGCCTGGACAATGTTGCAATTTTTGCTACCTGTTCTTTGCTAATACTCATTTAATTCTCCTTTAAATTTAACACTTAAAACCCCGGATTTGTATCTGTCATCTGGACAGTGCTGTTTTGTTCCAGCCTTAGTTGTTCTAACTTCAAGGCTCGTCTTTTTTTCCTGAATTTTATCTTCGCCTCAATAGTTGTCATATTTGCTGGAATGAGACCTGAGTTTGAAAGTTGAAAAACAAAAAGTTCCTCCCTTGCCCGACCATGTTCATCCCAGGATATGGGGGCTATTGTCCAGTCCATGCCCTGCAATCCCGCCAGTATTTGATTGAGCTTTGCAGGCTGCCAGGTGTCAGACAGCAGTGAAGTCAGCATAGCTGAAAAGCGGATAAAATCAAAGCCCAGGGCAACCCAGAAGTCTGGCTCTCCCTGAGCGGTTTGCTCAAGTAATTTTTTGAGCAGGATCACTTTTGCCTCCCGGTTTTCTGGCCACCATGCCCCGGGCACAAGGGCCAGAGAAAAATAGTGTATTTCCAGTTCGTGGGGATTAAACCCTTGCGTCCATAACATGGGGCCCAGGAAAACAAGCCTGTTTTCGTCGTAAAAAAAGAATTGGGGAATTATAGCGCTGGCCCTGGACAGTGAGTCAGGGATAAATACAGCCTGAAAGTCCGGGTCAGGATTTTGCAGGGGATCATCCCTGTCTTTGATATTTAAAAATGAGGCCACTACTTTACCCCATTTTGTGGGCTGATCCGGTGGATAGCTCTTAAGGCCGGTAATTTTGCCTCCCAATTTGGTGGCTTCTTCCCAGAAGATTCTGGACATCTTTCGGCCAAAGTCTTCTTCTGGATAAAGAATAGCCAGATTTGTAAAGTTCAAATCCTGAATGACTGTTTTGATTAAGGCTCGAACTTGATCTCTGGAGCCCGGGAAAAATCGCCAACCAGCCTGGCCCTCCTGGTCTATAGCAGGCAGAAAGGTGAAAAAAAACTTGCGCTCGCTATTATCGCTTCTGCTACTATTGCTGTTGTTGCCGCTGCCGCTATTTTCACCAGGTGACGCTGTCGCTGCTGTTGCTGTCAATTTTTCCCAGTTTTTTTTCAGAATCGGGCCTCCAAAGATTACAGCCTCCTTTTCGTTGGCCACCAGATTTTTCCAGTCAGGCGAGTCTGTATTTATGGTCTTGATTTTAATTTGTATGCCATTTTGCAACAAATTCCATTGAGCCAGACCTGCTCCGCGCAAAATTTTCCACCCTATAGCGCCATAAGGGCCACTTAAAGGCAAAACCAGTCCTATGGTTTGAGCAGGTTTACCCAACTTTTTTACCCAGAAATCAAATTCAGCCTGGAAGGGTTTTAGATCTGTAAATTTTCCGTTTTGAAGAAGAGAATTTAAATTGGCCCAGATACACGGCCAGCAGGAGTTAGCGTCAGCGTCCGCTTTAAGTTTCTGGATAGAATAGACCCAGAAGACAATATTCTGGGGGAAATCCCATTTTTTTGCCTGGTCCAGATTTGATTTAATCTCCTCAAGCTCTGCCAGGGAGAGTTGTTTTAAAAGCTCAAGCAGACCAATTTCTAATTTTGCTTTTAATTCATTGTCTCTTGCCTGTTCATGCAACTCTTTATAGATTTGCAGTCCCTGACTATATTTTTTTTGGGCAAAATAATGTCTGGCTAAGACAGAACCAGCCTCAATCTTTAACAAGAGGGGATATTTATTTTTGACTACCAGCCGGCAGAGGTATTCTTCATAGGCAGCGTCAGATTGGGTTCGTTTCAGGGCCTGGATGTAAAGTTTTTGCCATGACCATGTGTTTTTTACCTGAGGCGAGAGGCTGGCCCAGCGTTTAAGCGCTGTTAGCGCCCTGGCATAGTCTTTGTTGTGCAGGCTGTTTATGGCAAGCCTTTTCCATGTTTGCTCATCTTTTTGAATCAAAGTTGCGTTTCTGGATGGTGGAGGAGTGATGACCTGTTTAGGAGCGCAGGCTGCTAGAGAGAGAAGTAATAAGATAAGGATGAAGGATGAAGGATGAAGGATGAAGGATGAAATGGAAAGGGTGGGGGTTGCGGATTGAGAATTTGTCATTGCCTTTTTATTCGCAATAGTCATACCTTCTTTTTCCTCCTTACATCCTTGTTCTTTCATGCTTCATTTTTTCATCCTTGTTTCTTGTTCCTTCGTTCTTCCATCCTGTTCCTTCTCACTTCCGTGTTCATCTGTTTTATCTCATCCTTCATCCTTCCTACTTGTTTAAAAAAAAGTGCCCGGAACAATGTCCGGGCTGTTGTTATAGGAGGGGGGGTATAAACTGTCAAGGACAGTTATTTAACTTCAGTATAGTCTGCATCAACTACATCATCATCTCCGGATTGAGAGCCAGTCTGTGTTCCGGCCTGAGTAGCGTCACCAGGTCCAGCCTGTTGCTGTGCTCCTTCTGTTTTCTGGGCATAGAGTTTTTCTGCCAGTTTATGCGAAGCCTGGGCCAGTTCATCACTTGCCCGGCGAATGGCCTCTTCGTCATCTCCTTCCATGACTTTTTTCAGATTTTCAATCTTGTTTTCAATTTCAGCCTTTAACGCACTGTCAATGTTGTCTCCCAGGTCACGGAGGGATTTTTCTGTCGTATAAATCAATGTGTCAGCGTGGTTTCTGGCTTCAATAACTTTTTGTTTTTTCTTGTCTTCTTCTGCATGGGCCTCGGCTTCTTTGATGAGCTTCTGGATTTCCTCTTCAGATAAACCGCTGGAAGCTGTAATACGGATGGACTGTTCTTTTCCGGTGCCTAAGTCTTTAGCCGAGACATTGACAATACCATTGGCATCAATGTCAAAAGTGACCTCAATTTGAGGCACTCCTCTTGGCGCCGGTGGAATACCAGTAAGCTCAAACCTGCCCAGAGTCATATTGTCCGCGGCCATTGGTCTTTCACCCTGCAGCACATGGATGGACACAGAGGGCTGATTGTCTGTGGCAGTGGTGAATATCTGGCTCTTTTTTGTTGGTATGGTAGTGTTACGCTCAATGAGCTTGGTAAACACTCCTCCCATAGTTTCAATGCCCAGAGAGAGCGGAGTAACGTCGAGCAGAAGCACGTCTTTGACGTCTCCGGAAAGGATACCGCCCTGAATGGCCGCGCCCATAGCCACAACTTCATCCGGGTTTACGCTCTTGTTAGGTTCTTTGCCAAAGAATTCAGCTACTTTTTTCTGAACCAGAGGCATGCGGGTCATGCCGCCAACCAGAATGACTTCATCAATATCAGAGGGTTTAAGGCCGGCATCTTCCAAAGCCTTTCTGCACGGTTCAACTGTCCTTTCTACCAGATCTTCCACCAATTTTTCCAGTTTGCCCCGTGTAAGTTTCATGGTCAAATGCTTGGGACCGGTCTGGTCAGCCGTGATAAAGGGCAGGTTAATCTCAGTTTCCATGGTGGAAGAAAGCTCTTTTTTGGCCTTCTCAGCCGCTTCTTTGAGCCGTTGCAGGGCCATGCGGTCCTGACTTAAGTCAATGCCGTTTTCCTTTTTGAATTCTTCTACAAGGTAATTAATGATTCTCTGGTCAAAGTCCTCACCACCTAAAAAGGTGTCTCCATTAGTAGCGCGAACTTCAACCACGTTATCACCAACTTCCAGAATAGAGATATCAAAAGTACCGCCACCTAAGTCGAAAACAGCAATCTTCTCGTTGGTTTTTTTGTCGGAACCATAGGCCAGTGAAGCAGCAGTAGGTTCGTTGATAATCCTTTTTACATCCAGTCCGGCGATGCGGCCCGCATCTTTGGTTGCCTGACGCTGGCTGTCATTAAAGTAAGCCGGAACAGTGATAACTGCTTCTGTGACCTTTTCTCCCAGATAGGCCTCTGCATCACTCTTGAGTTTCTGCAAGATCATGGCAGAAATCTCAGGTGGGCTGTATTTTTTGTCGCCTATCTGAACATAAGCGTCGCCATTGCTGCCAGGAACGATTTTATATGGGCATCTTTGTTTCCATTTTTCTATGGCTGGATCGTCAAATTTGCGGCCCATGAGCCTTTTAACGGCAAATATGGTCTTTTCTGGATTGGTCACAGCCTGTCTTTTGGCAATTTCACCAACCAGCCTTTCTTTCTCGGTAAAGGCCACAATAGATGGAGTTGTGCGTCCACCTTCTGGATTGGTAATGCACTTGGCGTCCTTACCTTCCATTACATAGACGCAGCTATTGGTAGTTCCAAGGTCTATTCCGATTATTTTTCCCATAATATTAAGCCTCCCTTAAATAAATTTCGAAATTTCAGAATTCGAAACAAATTTGTTAATTTTGAAAATTATTCATAAGTTCGTTAACGCAGATGTAAAGGGTTATTGGTTAATTTTTTTCACCTTTTTTACTCACTAAAACCCTGGCTGGTCTAAGCAGGCGATCATGGAGTTTGTAGCCTCTTTGCAGCAGTTTGCACACCATGCCCTCTTCCATGTCTTCCCGCTCTTCCTGGGCCATGGCTTCGTGAATATTGGGGTCAAACTTTTCGCCCTCTTCTCCAACAGGCGTAAGGCCATGTTTTTTTAATGTTTCCCTGAGCATTTTAAGGGTCATTTCCACTCCCTGGAGCAGGTCTTTGCAGGCATCTGTTTTCTGACCATGACTAATGGCCAGCTCCAGGTTGTCCATAATGGGCAGAATATCTTCAAGAATACTGGATGCAGCAAATTTACAGAATTCTTCTTTTTCTCTGGTAAGTCTTTTCTTGAGATTTTCTGAGTCTGCCAGAATGCGCAAAACCTCGTTCTGTTTGTTTTTGAGTTGCTCGCATTCCCGGCAAAATTTTTCTTCACATATTTTTTTCAACTCTTCGTCTGTCATTGTCGCTTCTTTTGTTGAATTGTCCCGGGTATTTTCATTACTCTTTGTTTGTTTTTGCTCGTTTTCAGGTTGCAGGGTTTCTGGTTGTTGTTTTTCTTTATCCATAGCCTGTCCTCCAGAGATTATATTTTCTCAACTTTCGGAACTCAGAAAGTTGAGTTATACATTTTTAGAAATGTTTACGGAATATTTCACTAAGTATTTTTGCCATTAAGTCAACCGTTGGAATGATTTTTGAGTAGTTCATGCGCAGGGGGCCAATAACGCTCACCACTCCCAGGGTGCCGTCTTTAATGCTGTAAGGCGATGAGATAACGCTATACTCTTGCAGTTCCTCCAGGTCTTGTTCTTCTCCCAGGATGATATTTAATCCTCTGGATTCGATGGTTTTGTCCAATAACTGTAAAAGTTTGGATTTCTCCTCCAGGATTCTGAAAAGATCACGCATGGTAGCTAAGTCTGGCACTTCTTCAGCTTCCAGGAGGTTAAGTCTTCCCTCAACAAAAATCTGGCGGTTGTTTGTTTCAAAGGTGTCCTGGGCCAGTTTGAGTGCCTTTTGATAGAGGTGCTCAAATTCCTGCCTGGCCTTTTCCATTTGTTTTAAAACTTCCTCACGCACCTGGTACAATGTTCTGCCCTGAAAGGTATCATTTAAAAAATTGCTATATTTAATCAGATCGTCAGAAGCGATGTCTTTATCTACCTGAATAACCTTGTTTTGAATAAGGCCGCCATCCAGAACAAGTATGGACATAACAAGACCAGGTCTTAAGAGGACAAAGTCAATTTGTTGCCAGCGAACAAGGCTTTTTCTTGGAGTTAGAACCATACTTACCTGGTTGGACAGAGAGGATAAAATTTTTGAGGCCCGACTTAAGGTCCGGGGCAGGTCCGGGCCTACCTGTTCCAATGCCGTGCTGATTCTTTGCTCTTCATCCGGCGGAAGGGGGGTAATGGTCAGGATGGAGTCCAGATAGCAACGAAAAGCTCTGGTTGTGGGAACACGGCCTGCAGAAGTGTGTGGCTGGGAAAGATAACCCCTTTCGCTTAAATCAGCCATAATGTTACGAATTGAGGCCGGACTAAGACCCAGGCTTGATTTTTTGGCCACAGTTCTGGAACCAACCGGTTGACCTGTGAGGATATAATTTTGAATTATAGTGGATAAAACATCTATTTCTCTTTGATTTAATTGCATAAGTTACCCCTTTAGCATTTCGGGATTAAAGTGCTAAAGAGGTAATAAGGCAAAATAAACCTGTCAACCTTGTTTACGAAAAATATAGTCGCGCAGGGCCTGTATCCAGGGCCGTGGCTTAATTCCTGTAAGGTCTATAAATTCAGAGCAGTCCAGGACTGAGTAGGGGGGACGGACTGCTTTTTGCGGGTATTCTGAAGAAGCAATGGGATTGACCCGGCAGTGAAGCCCCGCGCATTTGACTGCTTCTGAGGCTAACTCACACCAGGAGGCCTGTCCACTGTTGCTCAAATGATACAGGCCATGAGCAGCTTTTTTGATTAATTCCAGTGTATAATTGGCCAGATCTATAGTATAAGTGGGAGAACCTACCTGGTCATGAACTACATTTAAGGTTTCCTTATTCTGGGCCAATTCTAAAATCCTGGCCACAAAATTGGTTTTGTTTGGTCCAAAAAGCCATGCTGTACGGATAATGAGTAGTTTGTTCCATGTCTTATCCAGAAGGGAATTTTCACCTTCCAGCTTGCTCTTGCCATAGACACTTAAAGGGTTTGTTTTGTCCTGTGGGGTGTATGGAGTATTTTTTTTGCCGTCAAAGACAAAATCAGTGCTGTAATGAACAAGATAGATATCCTTTTTTCTGGCAACATTACCCAACAGGGTAGGCAGTCTTCTATTAAGTTGAAAGGCCAGTTCTTTTTCTTCTTCAGCCTGGTCAACTCTGGTATAGGCTACTGTATTAAAGATATGCGTGATCTTTTTTTTCTCTACAAAAGAAGCAATCTCTTCTGAATTAAAAATATCTAATTCTTCCCTGCCAGGAGCAAAAACAGTCCAGTTTTCATTTGCCAAAACAGATACCAGGGCTTGACCAAGCAGACCGGTTTTCCCACCTAAAACAAGTCCACGTCCAGGATTATTCATATTCTATCCTTATACCAATTACGCATAAAATTTTGATATTCTCCGGATTGGACATTGGCAATCCAATCCTGATGGTTAAGGTACCATTCAAGAGTCAGTTCCAGGCCCTTTTTAAAATCAACTGAGGGCCTGAAACCCAATTCTTTAGCAGCCAGAGAAAAGTCCATTGCATAGCGGCGGTCATGGCCTGGCCTGTCCTGGACAAATTTAATCAAAGTATGAGGCTTGCCTAAAAAGTCCAGGATGGCTTTAACAACTTCAATATTCGGCTTTTCAGCATTGCCACCAAAATTATAAACACGCCCGATCTTGCCTTTTTGCAGGGCCATGTCCACGCCTTTGCAATGATCTACAACGTAAATCCAGTCGCGGATATTTTGTCCGTCTCCATAGACCGGAACAGGTTCATCCTGTTTGGCTTTTAAAAAGGCCAGGGGAATTAACTTTTCAGGAAACTGAAACGGCCCGTAATTGTTGGAACAGCGGGTGATAATTACAGGGAAGCCATAGGTTTTAAAGTAGGCCCTGGCCAGGAGATCTGCTGCTGCCTTGGATGCAGAATAGGGGCTGTTAGGAGCAAGGGAGGACTTTTCGGAAAAGAGTCCATCAGGGCCAAGAGAGCCATAGACTTCATCCGTAGAAATCTGGATGAATTTTTTGATATTGGTTTTTCTGGCTGCTTCCAGTAAATTGTGGGTGCCATTTATATTGGTGGTAATAAAAGGAGCTGGGTCGTTGATAGACCTATCTACATGGGATTCAGCAGCAAAGTTGATTATGGAGTCTATTTGAAATTTTTTCAGAATCTGCGGCACAAGTTCGGGGTCAGCAATACAGCCGCGGACAAAAAAGTAGCGTTTATTGCCATATTTTTTTTCTATGGCTAGCAGGTTTTCAGGATTGCCTGCATAGGTAAGCTTGTCCAGGTTGACGACTCTGATATCTGAGTATTGGTCGAACAAATAGTAAATAAAATTTGAGCCGATAAACCCACAGCCACCAGTGATCAGAACGTTCATAAGCAGTCCTTTATGAAGCTGGAAATTTTTTAAAGTTGCATAGCCAAATGGGTCATGATTATCAAGTGGCTCTTGCTAAAAGTTGGTAAGTGGCATAAAAAGGATTGCGTCTGTGGGCGGTTAACTCAGCTTTTAACAAAAAAGCAACCTCATAACTGCTTAAAATTACTAATTTTATTCACCAATACAAACACTGCGACTGCCAAAAACGGAGTTTTGAGTCGCCTCACTCAACTTTCGGAGTTCCGAAAGTTGAGAAATTCGAAATCCGAATATCGAAATC
>OFBA01000065.1_pt1 | contig 17951 bp, 22 predicted proteins | sample 1520391 | NCBI WGS metagenome assembly OFBA01 (sample SAMEA3696446, study PRJEB22514) | metagenome | biome: water; feature: marine; material: hydrothermal vent | place: Pacific Ocean | collected 2014-08-12 | depth 1521 m
GATAAATGTGGTTATTTAGAGATATTTCTTGTAAATATTTGGTGCGAAAGTTAAGTATATATAGTTATGTAGGTAGTGTTAATTTTTTATTAGATAAATATACAATGTTTATATTTAGTTATTCAAGAATAAAAGCAAATTCAAATCAGGAACCATTTCAATATAGAAAATTTGTCAAAAATATCGGTGTAAGAGTTAGATTCTAAATATCTAACTTACTTACAGTAGATGATACATCTTCTCTTTTTTAACTTTTAGATACTCTAAGTTTTGTTTAGTTTTTCCAACTTTTATAGGTATTCTATTTTCTATCTCTACTTTTAGATTGGTTAGTTTTGAAGGATTATTTGTAAGAAGATTGATCTTTTTTATTTTAAAATGATCAAATATAAAATCAACAACCTCATAAGTTCGTTCATCATCTTTAAAACCTAATTGACGATTTGCTTCACAAGTATCAAAACCCTGATCTTGTAAGGCATAAGCATTGACTTTATTGAGAAGTCCTATATCTCTTCCCTCTTGTCTTAGATATATTACCATACCACTATTTTGATTAATAAAATCAAGGGCATAATTTAGCTGTGCTTGACAATCACATTTGATACTTCCTATAGCATCTCCTGTAAGACATTCACTATGAATTCTGACATTGACAGTATCGCTTAAATCTTTTGTGAAGATCACTAGATGTTCTTTTATCCCTTTTATATGATCTTCTTTGAAAGATTGTATTAAAAAATCCCCATGTTTTGTAGGTAGTTTTGCTACTTTGGAAATATCTATGTTCAATTTTAGTTCCTATTTGGTATAATCTATTTTAAAAAAAGATTATATCTAAAAAAAAGGTTATTTATGTTTAAACGATTTAGAAGATTAAGAGCAAATGATACAATAAGGGATCTAGTAAGAGAGACTATTTTAACTAAAAATGATCTAATGTATCCACTTTTTGTAAAACAAGGGCAAAAAACTAAAGTAGAAGTGGCTTCTATGCCAGGTGTATATCAAATGGGGATAGATGATATTGTCAAAGAGTGTCATACTTTAAATAGTTTGGGTTTAAACTCTATTTTACTTTTTGCTATACCTGAAGTAAAAGATAGTGTAGGAAGTGAATGTTTATGTGATAATAGTATCATAGCACAAACTATTAAAGCTATTAAATCAGAATTACCAAATATGCATATCACAACCGATCTTTGTTTTTGTGAATATACAGATCATGGGCATTGTGGTATTTTAGATCCTAATACACATAGTGTTGATAATGATGCTACACTTGAAATATCAGCAGCTCAAGCACTTGTCCATGCAAAAGCTGGTGCTAATATGATAGCTCCTAGTGGTATGATGGATGGGATTATTGAAACATTAAGAAAAACTTTGGATGAAAATGGATTTGAAAATCTTCCTATTATGGCATATAGCACAAAGTTTGCAAGTGCTTTTTATGGTCCTTTTAGAGATGTGGCAGAATCAACTCCTAGTTTTGGAGATAGACGAACATATCAAATGGATATAGCAAATAGACTTGAAGCTATTGAAGAATCATTAGAGGATGAGAAAGAGGGTGCTGATATACTTATGGTAAAACCTGCACTTAGTTTTTTAGATATTATTAGAGATATTAGAAATAATACAAATCTTCCAATAGCTGCATATAATGTAAGTGGAGAGTATGCTATGTTAAAAGCTGCAGCAAAAGCTGGTTTGATAGATTATGATAGAATTATGATGGAGAAACTTGTATCTATGAAAAGAGCAGGGGCAAATATTATTATCACATATCATGCTAAAGAAGCAGCTCAGATTTTAAATAATCAATAATGAAAAAGACACAATTAGAGATTATTTTTTTATCGATCAAAGATCTTTTTACAAAAGAGATGCTCAAGATAACTTTAGTGCCTTTTGTTGTAACTTTGGTTGTAGTTTATACTTTGTTTTTTTCAGTTGCAAGTGTAGGTTTAGATAATCTTTCACAAGCAACTGTGCATATTCAAACTCAACAATCTACGATAGAAAATGGGATCGTTAATACAAACAGTAGTGATACAACCTATACGGGTTCATCAATTTTAGATTTTTTATTAAAATACTCTATCACATCTTGGTTGGTTAGTTTTTTGGTTTATACTATTGGAAGTTTTACAATGTTGTGGTTTTCACTTTTTATATCTATAGTTATTGTAGGTTTTTTTACACCTATAATATTACAAATTTTACAAAAAAGGTATTATCCTAATATTGCTATACAAGGGTATGGAACAGTATTATCTTCTATTTTTATGCTTATAAAAACACTATTTGTTATGGTCTTGTTGCTTATAGTTTTATCACCTTTATATTTTATACCTATAGTAAATATTATAGTTTTTAATCTTCCTTTTTATTACTTTTTTCATAAGATGTTACATTTTGATGTATCCTCTACACTTTTATCTAAAGATCAAGCTAAATATATTCAGTTTCATAATCTTACAGCTTTTAGATTGCAGTCATTATTTTTATATATTATCTCTATGATACCTTTTATATCTCTTATTTTACCAGTATTTTATATCATTTATATAGGACATAACTATTTTTTGAGTATAAATTATGATTTCAAAGTAGATAGTTTAGATCAATTAAGGGCATTGAAATAAAAACTTAACTATAATAATGTTTATTTCAAAAAATTAGGATAATTATGAGACATTTTTTAACATTGAAAGATTATACCAAAGATGAGATTTTGGAGATTATAGATCTAGCAATTAAGATTAAAAAAGAGACAAAAGCAAAAATATTTAAAAAATATATGCCAAATCAAACTTTAGGTATGATTTTTGAAAAAAGTAGCACAAGGACAAGAGTAAGTTTTGAAACAGGTATCTATCAGCTAGGTGGAGTTGGATTATTTCTTAGTTCAAATGATATTCAACTTGGTCGAGGAGAGCCTATAAGTGATACAAGTAGAGTAATATCAAGAATGGTAGATATGATTATGATAAGAAATGATTCTCAAAAAGAGTTAGAGGAGTTTGCATCATATTCAAAAGTTCCAGTTATCAATGGACTTACTGACAAATTTCACCCTGTTCAACTTATGGCTGATTATTTAACTATAGTGCAACATAACCTTCAAGATAATCTAAAAGTAGCTTATATAGGTGATGGAAACAATATGACTCACTCTTGGTTGATGTTAGCTGCAAAATTAGGATTTGAGTTAAGAGTAGCTACACCAAAAGGTTATGAGGTTGATTCTGATATTTTAGATGAAGCACAAAAAATTGCTCAAACAAGTGGAGCAAAAATTATTATTACAAATGATCCTAAAATAGCGATAAAAGATACAACAGTTGTAACAACTGATACTTGGGTATCTATGGGTCAAGAGGCAGAAAAAGAGCAACGGATAAAAGATTTTCAAGGTTTTATAGTAGATGAAAATCTAATGAAAGACGCCAATAGTAAAGCGATTTTTTTACACTGTTTACCTGCATATAAAGGTTATGAAGTTAGCCAAGAGTTATTTGAAAAACATAGCGATACAATCTTTGAAGAAGCAGAAAATAGACTACATGCACAAAAAGCTATTATGGTGTGGTTAGATAAACATAGATAGTTTAAAAGATGAAAAAATATCTATTTAAAATATATGCTATAATAGTAATATTATTTTTTGGATATTTAGCAGTAGCATTGACAAAGTTTGTAGCTAATAGTTCTCAATCAACATATTTTGATACTGTTGCTACTTTTGTAGTGATATTTGGTGTGCCTATTATGTTACTGATATGGTTTCCTATGAGATTTTATTGTAGATTTAAAAAGAAAAATAAAAAGAGAGATGAAGATGATTGATTTTAAAAAATTTGAAAAATATAGCCGTCCAGGCCCTAGATATACAAGCTATCCAACGGCACCTGAATTTAATACTACTTTTACTCAAGATGATTTAATTGAAAAGTTTAGATCACAAAGCGATAATAGACCACTTTCACTTTATATACATATTCCATTTTGTAGAAGTGCTTGTTATTTTTGTGGATGTAATGTAATCTTTACATCAAAAGATGATAAAAAAATAAGATATATAGAGTATCTAAAAAAAGAGTTAAAAATATTATCAAAACATCTTAATACAAATAGAACTGTAACACAGATGCATTTTGGAGGGGGAACTCCTACATTTTTAACTCCTGAACAACTAAAAGAGGTAACTGATGCTATAAGGGAAACTTTTCCAAATTTTAGTGATGATGCTGAGATTAGTTGTGAAGTTGATCCTAGATTTTTTACTGCTGAGCATATGGCAGTTTTAAAAGAAGCGGGAACAAATAGGATTAGTTTTGGTGTTCAAGATATAGATCCTGTGGTGCAACAAACTATACATAGAGTTCAACCTTTTGAAACTACTGCAAATGTGATCCAAATAGCAAGAGATGCTGGGATTAAATCTATAAATACAGATCTAATCTATGGATTGCCAAATCAAACAAAAGAGAGTTTTGCACACACTATTAGACAAATGGCAACACTTAATCCTGATAGATTTGCAGTATTTAATTATGCTCATGTTCCTTGGATGATGAAAACACAAAGAAAATTTGATGAAACAACATTTGCTCCACCATCTACAAAACTTGAGATTTTAAAAGATACTATTGAGTTTTTTACATCAAATGGTTATAAAATGGTAGGTATGGATCATTTTGCAAAACCTGATGATGAGTTGTTCCGTGCGATAGAAAAAGGTGAACTTCATAGAAATTTCCAAGGATATACTACAAAAGGTGGTGCAGATCTTATTGGTATAGGTGTTACATCTATTGGAGATGGTGTTGATTATTATGCTCAAAATTTTAAAACTTTAAAAGAGTATGAAGAGGCGATTGATGCTGGAAAATTACCTGTATTTAAAGGGTATAATTTAAGTGATGATGATATATTAAGACAATATGTGATTATGGAACTTATGGCAAATTTTGCACTTGATATAAATGTGGTGCAAGAGAAATTTAAAATCAATTTCAAAGAGTATTTTAGTGATGCACTTGAAGCTTTAAAAGAGTTTGAAGAGGCTGAACTTCTAACAATAAGTGATGATAAAATAGTTGTAAGTCCAACAGGAACTATGCTTATTAGAAATATATCTATGCCTTTTGATGCTTATTTGAATAATATTCCAGAGGATAAAAGAAGATTTAGTAAAACTATCTAGGAAATTTTATGGATATAGTAAATATAATTGTTTTATTTTTAGTTGTTTTAATCATATTTTTAGTGGTAAAACAATTTTTGCCATCAGTAAGCTTTAAATCAAAAGCTATTAAAAAATCTGAGATTATTGATGGTTATAAAAAACAACTAGATAGTGTTAATGATAGATCTAAAAAGATGATATTATTAAAACAGATTAATCAAGAGTTATCAAGAAATATCTTTTTTGACCAAACAGAGTTAAAAGAGGCTATGACAACTCTTACTAATCATATTGTAAAATAGTTTAGATATAATGTCATCTATGAATAATAAATTTAATTTTACAGCAATCAGTGATGAATGTATCAAATGTGGAAAATGTAAAACAAACTGCACAATTTTTAATATCAATCAAGATGAAACTACATCTCCTAGAGGATTTATAGATCTTTTAGGTGCATATAAACGAGATGAATTAGAACTTGACAAAACTACAAAAGATATTTTTGAAAGTTGTTTTTTATGCACAAATTGTGTAGAAGCTTGTCCAAATGATCTACCAACAGATATGATAATAGAGCAAGTTCGATATGATATTGCTAAAAAATATGGTATTGCTTGGTATAAAAGGTTATTTTTCTTTTTACTTAGAAACCGTAAGATTATGGATTTGATGGCAAAACTTGGATATGTTTTCCAAACTTGTGGATTAAAAATAGATCATCAAAAACAATCATCAAAAATAAGATTTAATCTTCCTATTGAGCTTATTGAAAATAGAAGTTTGCCATTTGCCGATCGTAAATCATTTTTAAATAGTTATCCTGAAAATATTATCTATAACAAACAACAAACAACAAATAAAGATTTACCTTTAAACAAAGTAGCTATTTTTATAGGGTGTATGGGAAATTATGCCTATACAAATATAGGTAAGTCTTTGTTGTTTATATTAGAAAAATTAGAAGTAGATGCTTTTATACCTAAAAAACAGTTATGTTGTTCAGCACCTGCTTATTTTACAGGTGATTTTGATACTGTTGATTATCTTGTCAAACAAAATATTGAGTATTTTGAAACATTTATAGATGAAGTAGATGCTATAATTGTTCCTGAAGCAACATGTAGTGCTATGATGAATACAGATTGGGTGCATTATTTACACAACCAACCACAATGGTTAAAAAGAGCAGAAAAATTAGCTCCAAAAATTATTATGGCTACAAAATGGCTTCATGATAATACAAAACTTCAAGCTTTATTAAAAGATACAAATTACAAATCTGATGAGATTATCACATATCATAATCCTTGTCATGCTAAAAAAATGCAAGGGATAGAAAAAGAACCAAGAGAGTTATTAAAACCTAACTATGCAATAGATGAGATGAGCGATCCTGATGCTTGTTGTGGTTTTGGTGGGGTTACTATGCAAAGTGAAAAATACCATTTTGCAAAAGCAGTTGGTGTGAAAAAAGCAGCTATGATAAATAATACTAAAGCTTCTATTGTAAGTGCCGAATGTAGTGCTTGTAGGATGCAAATTACAGATAGTTTAGGAAGAACAGATTCTAAAGTGATTTTTAAAAATCCTATAGAATTAATAGCACAATCACTAGGTATGCCAAATGCTAAATAGTTGGCATAATATTTACCAACATTTTGACCCTGTAGCATTTCATTTAGGAGCTATTGCTGTTCATTGGTATGGGATAATGTATGCAAGTGCATTGATTATTGCTATACTTTTTGCTCACTATATTATAAAAAAAGATAATCTAAATATATCAAAAGAGACTTTGGATAGTTATATATGGTGGGCAGAGATTGGTGTAATACTTGGAGCAAGAGTAGGGTATATCATATTTTATGATACACATACATTTTATTATTTAACCCATCCTTGGCAAATCTTCAATCCATTTATCAATGGTGTATATGCTGGAATATCTGGTATGTCATATCATGGAGCATTGATAGGGTTTGCTATATCTACATATCTTTTTTGTAAAAAACATAAAATAGGATTTTTTTTCTTAACAGATATTGCAGTTTTGGCTATCCCTTTGGGCTATATTTTTGGAAGAATAGGAAATTTTCTAAATCAAGGTTTAGTAGGTCGTGCAACAGATGTAGCTTGGGCTATAAATGTTCATGGAGTTATGCGACATCCATCACAACTATATGAAGCATTTTTAGAAGGTTTTGTGGTATTTATAATATTATATTCTATACGAAAATATAAAAAATTTGATGGTGAACTTACAATTTTATATGTTTTGCTATATTCATTAGCTAGAATAGTATCTGAATTTTTTAGACAACCAGATATTCAACTTGGATTTTTATATGGAACATCTTGGTTAACTATGGGTATGCTTATATCGGGAATATTTTCTATATTGACACTTGGATTATATATCTATATAAAAAAAATAAAATTTAGTTAATTTTAATCTTTTTTATATGGATCTTCTATATATCCGTGTTTGATACCTTCCTCTTCTATTTTATTTTTTAGAAGGTCTAATCTCCATTTGTGCATAGAGGCAAATTTTTCTATCTCCTCTTCTCGCTCTTTTTCATTACAAAATACAAAAATTCTTTTTAAGAATAATTTTGGTATTTGTATGGCTATGAGTTGAAAATAATTCTCTTTACAGCCTCTTGAACAAAAAGCTTTGCTCATAGCAATTTTCTTTTTACAGAAAGGGCAATGTGACATATTATATATCCTTTGTTGGTTTTTAAATATTATTTTATAATGCTCTGCATTAGTTACATCTACTATATATTTTGGTTCTTTTTCATGAATGGCAACTATCTCTACATAGCTACCATCATATAACCAACCACTATTATCGTCTTTTAATATCTCTTTTTGAAATAACTCTACTAATTCATCTTTGGTAACTGTAATTTCATCTGAAATAATACTTTAGCCTAAAATATATCCTTGAGATGAGGCATTAGCAAAAATTCCATAATATGTTTTTGTTCTAATTTTATTTACAACATTTCTCATTGTAAATATACTCATCTTCTTGTTCTTCCATACATGATCATGTATCATATCATAAGTTACAAGTGTGCCTGATTTTTCAATTAAAAGTTTTAATAATTGAAATTCTAATTTTGTTAAATCAATAGGTTCTCCTGCTTTATTATAGATTCTATCTCTATATAGATCATAATAAAATCCTTCTCCTAGATCAACTTTATCAGCTCTTTTTGTTCTATTGATTGCAACAATAATAGATGTTTTAATATTTTGTGCATCTATTGGCATAATAAAAAATCCAGATATATCATGATAGATAGAATAAGCTAAATCATCATTTGAATTTTGATCACTAATTATAAATTTCATAGCTAAATTTTTATTTTCAGTAAGTTCATCTAGCATATTATGTAGATCTTCACCATTGGCATTGATGATTAAAATATCAAATTTATTCTCTTCACATAAATTTAAAGCTTCTATAATATTATCTACAGATGTAAATTGTTTTGCACTAGCAAACTCATCTTTTAGAGAATTAGATAAGTCTAAATTACTTGTAACGGCTAAAATAGTTGAATTATTAAAATTTCTTATTTGTTTCAAAACTATACTCCCCTAAATTTTTTTAGCATTCTAACATAAAAAATTATATTTGTAAAGACTCTATTATAAAATAATAATATTATTTTACATATTATCGTCTTCTATAACTTAAAGCTTCAAGCAAATGAGATTTTTCTATCTCTTGAGAATCTTCGATATCAGCAATAGTTCTAGCAACTTTTAAAACTTTATTTATAGCTCTAAAAGATAATGAAAATTTATCTATTGCCAAATCTAAAATATCCCTAATATTGTTATTTATTTTACAATATTTTTCTATTTCTAGATCACTTAATTTACCATTTAAGTTCTTTTGCCCTCTGTTTTTTTGTTTTTGAAATACCGATCTTACTATTTTATGCATAGATTTAGAATCAATATCGCTAACATCATCTTTTGTAACTTCATTCATCACTATATATAAATCGATTCTATCCAAAAAAGGATCAGATAGTCTAGCTTTATATCTTTGTATCTCAAGATCACTACATCTACACTCTTTAGTTTTTGATAGCAAATTCCCACAAGGGCAAGGGTTCATAGCACTTACAAATAAGAATTTTGTGTCATATTTTATTTTACTATTAACCCTAGATACCAAAACAGTATGATCCTCCAGTGGTTCTCTTAGGCTCTCTAAAATATTTTTGGAAAAATGGGGAAGTTCATCAAAAAATAAAATAGCATTGTTACTATAACTTATTTCACCCATTTTTGTTCCACCTATGATAGATGCCTTTGTAGAGCTATGGTGTGGAGATATAAAATTTCTAATAGGAACAAAATTTGGCTCTTTTACTTGTAGTGAATCAAGTTTTGCTTTATCTAAAATCTCCTCCAAACTCATAGGTGGCATAATATATTGTAATCTTTTGCTTATCATACTTTTTCCACATCCTGGACTACCTTCAAATAAAATATTATGATTGCCACACACACTAATCAATGCTGCTCTTTTTGCTACTACTTGTCCCTTTACATCTTTAAAGTCAAGTGGGTATTGCTCTATAAAATAATATTTTTTACTATTGATTTGGATAAAATCATAACTAAAATCATCATTTTGTATTTTGTATTTTTGTTTATCTTTTGAACTAAAAAATAATATAGCTTCATTTAGATTATCTACAGCATATATATTTAGATCTGGTATTTTAGATATTTTTGGTATAGAATCTTTTGGGATAAGTATATTTTTTATTAATCCTTGTCTAGCTAGAGATAATACTAGCACAAAGATAGATTTTGTATCTTTTAAACTACCATCCAAGCCTAATTCTGCAAAAACATAAAAATCTTCAAAATCTACTTTTTTATCTTGTAAAGCTATCAAAAGTGCAATAGATAGGTCAAATTGACTTCCAGATTTTGCTATTTCTGATGGTGATAAATTGATTGTTATTTTTTTTGGTGGAAATTTAAAATCATTTGTAAGCAAAGATGATTTTATCCTATCTTTTGATTCTTGAATAGAACTACTACCCAATCCTACAATACTAAATGATGGCAAACCTTTTGTAAAAGTAGATTCTACATCTACACTAATTGCATCAAGGCCATCTAGTGATGCACATTTTAATTGTTTCATAAAATACCCCCAATTTTTTATAAGGGTATTATGACATACTTTAAAAAAGATTTTTAAAAATATGTCATTTTGTCATAAAATTATTTTGATTTTTTTTGATTTTTGAGTTTTTGTTTCCACTGTTTTTCAAATTTTTTTCTTTTTAGATATGGAAGATTTTCGATAAATACATGTCCTGTAAGGTGTTCCATCTCATGTTGCCAAGCAACTGCAAGAAATTCATCAGCTTCCATTGTCTGTTTTTGTCCATATCTATTAAAATACTCAACAGTTACATTTTGAGCTCTTTTAATCTCGGCATGATAATCAGGTATGCTTAAACAACCTTCATTAAAAACTAACTCTCCATCTTTTTTAGTGATGACAGGATTAATAGCTTCTATTAGATTTTCATCTAGTTGTTTTCCATTATCTTCACTTAATTCATCCTCTATTGGTAGATTTATGATCAAAACATTTAAAGGAACTGCTACTTGAATAGCAGCTAATCCTACTCCACCATAATGAAGCATAGTTTCATTCATATCATCTAAAAGTTTATGAAGTTTTTCATCAAACTCTTCAACATTTTGAGATTTTTTTCTTAATATAGGATTTGGATAAGTTATAATATCTCTTAACATTTTAGACTCTTATTCGTGTTTTTCTATAACTTTATCTATAAGCCCATAATCACATGCTTCTTGAGCACTCATAAAGTTATCTCTTTCTGTATCAGCTTCCACTTTTTTAATATCTTGTCCTGTATGATCTGCTAAAAGTTGATTTAAACTATCTTTTAATCTTTGGATCTCTTTTGCTTGGATCTGAATATCTGTAGATTGACCTTGTGCTCCACCACTTGGTTGATGTATCATAATTCTAGCATTTGGTAAAGCAAATCTTTTACCTTTAGTTCCTGCACTTAATAAAAAAGCACCCATAGAAGCTGCTTGTCCTATACAAATAGTGCAAATATCAGGTTTAATATAGTTCATAGTATCAAACATACTCATACCAGATGTTACAACACCACCAGGAGAGTTTATATATAGATAAATATCTTTGTCTGGATCTTCAGCTTCTAAAAATAGAAGTTGTGCCACGATACTAGAAGCAACTTGATCATTTACTTCACCGCTTAACATAATAATTCTATCTTTTAAAAGACGAGAGTAGATATCATAACTTCTCTCTCCTCGTCCTGTTTGCTCAACTACAACTGGAACATATGCCATCTAGTTTCTTCCTGCTTTTTCATCTAAAAGTTTATTGATAACTTTTTGTTCCATCATAGACATTTTGATAGCTGGTAGATAACCTGCTTCTTCGTATTGTTTAATCATAGCTTGACCATCTTGACCTGACATCATCGCTTCGTAGTAGATTGTTTGTGTTACTTCTTGATCTGTTACATCAATACCTTCAGCTTTTGCAAGTGCATCTATAATAAATGTAGCTTTAACACTTTGAGTAGCTACTGGAGTAGCTTCTTTTTTCATCTCTTCAATTTTTGAAGCATCTTCTTGAAGTGCTTTGATCTCATCTTCACTCATATTTCTTACTTCACCATTGATCACTTGTTGGATCTCTTGATCAAGTATAGAAGAAGGAACAGCAAAATCAATCTTTTCAACAAGAGCATCAAGATAAACAGGTTTTAACTCTTCAGCATAATATTTAGATATTTTTTCATTTTCTATTTGCTCTTTGATTTTCTCTTTTAAAAGTTCAACAGTAGCATTTTCCTCTTGAGGTAATAATTTTTTTGCAAACTCATCATCTATTGTAGGCTCTGCTTTTGCTTGGATTTCGTGTAGTTTTACTTTAAATACAACATCTGCACCTGCTAAATCTTTTGATTGGTATTCTTTAGGGAAAGTTACATTGATCTCTTTCTCTTCATCATATTTCATACCAATTACTTGATCTTCAAATCCAGGGATAAAAGAGTTTGAACCTATTTCTAGTGTATATTTTTGTGCTTTTCCACCCTCAAATGCAACACCATCTTTAAAACCTTCAAAATCTATTACTGCAAAATCTCCAGATTTTACTGCTCTTTTTCTTTTGATTTTTTCTAAAGGTGCATCACCAGAAGCTATCTCTTTGATTCTATCATCTACTTCTTTATCTGTTACTTTTGGTAGTTTTATTTCAGGTAATAAAGCTTTGTAATCTCCTAAATCAACTGTTGGTTTGCAAGAGATATTGATTTGAACATCTATGCTACTGTCATCTTTTTTATCAAATTTTGTTATTGCAGGTTCACCTATGATATCACCTTGTTCTAAACCTAAATCTTTTAAACTAGCACTATATAACTCTCTTAATGCTTCACTATTAGCATCCTCTTCAAGTTTTGCACCATATCTTTGTTTTACTACTGCTACAGGCACTTTACCTTTTCTAAAACCTTGAATATCCATAGTTTTAGAAGCCTCTTTTGCTATTTTGTCTAATGTGTTAGCCAATAAATCGGCACTTAGTGTTGCAGTAACTACTGCATTTGCTTCATCTGTTTTTTTTGCTGTAAATTCCATACAATCAAATCTCCATAATTAAATTTTTTACGGATTATATCTAAATTTAACTTATTGTTCTTTACTTTAGGAGATAAAAAATATAAAATTTATAAAAATAAATTAATATTAGCTTAAAGTTAGATTAACTTATGGTTAATCATTGGGGCATACAATTTTATTATCAAAACAAAATAAGGATGGATAAAATGAAAAAAGGACAAAACATATTATTATCAGGATTGGTAGCAACAATGTTATTTGGTGTTTCAACTTTAAGTGCTTCTAGCAATCTACATGATTCAGTTTCTCAAAAAGAGACATCTGCTATTGCACAAACAAATTTAAAAGGTATGAAACAAGCTCAAGCAAGATTAGAGATGTTAAATAAAAAAGATAAATTTCTTACAAAAGAGAATCTAAGTGTATTTAAACAACAATCAAGAATTGATGAAACAAAAAGATTAAATCTGATTGTAGCAAATAGTATGAAAAATTCAAAAAACAATATGAATAAAACTCCAAAAGATGTAATGAGTGCATTGAACTCTACAATAAAAGCTATGCAATATCTATATATGAATAAGATAGATAATACAAAAAAATCGTTACAAGATGCGACAAAACTTTTTGATAAAGCATTAAAAAACAATCCAGCATTAGATCTTGTTCCTGTAGATCAAGAAGTGCAAGTTACAGAGTTCTTTGGGGATGCTAATATTGTAAAAAAAGTTAAAAATCAAGCTATAAAATTATTGAAAAACAATAATACTCAACTAGCTAGAGATTTGGTGTTGTCACTTAAAGATCAAACAACTATCACAACAAGATTGTTACCTATGATAACATATCCAGATGCTACAAAAGAGGCATTAAAATATCTAAATAAAAATAAACCAAAAGATGCTTTTATAGTATTAAATGAAGCATTACATACTGTTGTAGTAGATAAAATAATTATACCTTTACCACTTGTAACTGCACAGGATTTAATAGATCAAGCTTCAAAACTTAAAAAATCAAATAAAAAAGATGTGATTGAGTTGCTGAACCTAGCAAATGATGAATTGCAAAAAGATATTTTATTAGGATATGCAACCAATAGTTCAAGTGATGTTAAATCATTACAAAAAGAGATTAAATCTATTCTAAAGGAGGTGCATGGGAAAAATAAAGTTGAAAAATTATATGAACATATAAAAAGCAGTTTTAAATCGTTAGTGCATAAGCTTAATAACGATTAATAGTCTTTTCATTTCTCCTTTTAAAGTCTAAGTATCTCCTTTCTTAGACTTTAATTAATTCTCTTTAATAATCAATTTAGATACAACAACCGCAATAGGAACTATTAAAAATCCTACCATATAAGCAATAGGCGATAAAAGATTGTTATTGTTAAGATAAAAAAATCCAATTATCAATAAAACATACCCAAATACTCTATAAAATGAGGTGATTGCCGTAAAAGTTGCTGTAGTATTTTTGATAGTATTTTTTTGATTTTTTAGATTTTGTTTCTCTTTTGCTAATACCTCTTTGATCTCTTGTGCTGATAACTCTTTTTGTTCTGTATCATTTTGTATATATTCTTCACTATATAGATCAAATTGGTCATCTATATTATCAATACTATCTGGGGTATTGTTCAAAGCATCTATATCTGTATTGGCCAATCTTTTTTTGATATTGTTTTTATATCCAAGATATGATCCTATAGTAATAGCCATAGAGCTTACAAAAGCTACTTGTGTATTGATAAGCCATACCATATTGTTTTGTAAAAAACAAAATAAAACAATACCAACATCAAAAGCTAAAAATATAAGATTAAATTTTTTAATCATCTTCTTCTTTTATACCTTTGTTTATTCTATATTGGTATCGTGGATCATTTTCTAACTCTTTGTATGAATCTTTTGCTCTTTTGTATGCTTTATATACATTTAAAATAGCAGCACTTACTCCCCAAAAAACACCAATCCATAAAGTGTAACCATAACCTGTCCATTTTTTAAGTAACAATCCCGCACCTACTCCAATAGCAACAGCTACTACCATAGAGATCCCTAAAGATAGATTATCTAAAGCTTCTATCTTATCTCTATGTTTTGGTTTTATATCATTCTTTTGCATTATTTAATATATGTGCAACAATAATCTGTAACTTCTAAAACATTAATATCAAAGCTACTATTAGCAGGAACTTCAAAATATTCTCCTGCTTTATATTTTTCGATATTACCCTCTTCACCTTGGATCTCTACTTCACAACTACCTGCTAAAATCTCCATATGTTCAGCATCTTGTGTGCCAAATTTATATCGCCCTGGCATCATAATACCTAAAGTTTTAGTTGTGCCATCACTATCTACAACAGTTCTACTTGTAACTTGTCCATCAAAATATTGATTTGCTTTTTTTATAATTGTAGCATTGCCAAACTCTTGAGTATTATTGTGTGGTAATTCATAATCTACAACTTTAGTCTTTATATCCAAAGATCTAATAAAATCTATAACTTTTAGATGGATTGGATCATTGGCATATTTTTTAAGATCCTCTTTACTATTTACAATCACAGTTAAAGCAAGATCATAAGCTCTTGGACTTTGTGTAAAATTAACACCAACTTCTAGTGCTTTAATATATTTTATATCATCCTTTAAGCTATTTAGCTTCACTATTAGCTCATCTTTATATCTCATATTTTCTTCAGAGAGTTCAAAAAATACAATATGTTTTATCATCCTAATCCCCTATAAACTTTTCATCACTTGATCTGCTGCCTTGATACAACGATCAATATCATTATTTGTCATAGTATCACAAATAAATCCTGTTTCATATTGACTACAAGCAAAATAAAAACCTTTTTTTAACATCCTATTATGAAATTTTGCAAATCTATCAAAATCGCATAAACCTACCTCTTTCATATTTGTAGGTGCTTTTTTGCAAAAGAAAAATCCAAACATACTACCTCTTGTATCTACTTGAAGTGGTATATTGTATTTTTGAGCAACTTTTTTCAATCCTTTAGTTAATCGAACAGCTTTTTTATTTAGTCTTTTATAGATGTTTTTATCTTTTTTTAGTTTTTCCAAAGATTTTAAACCAGCCGCCATAGCTACAGGGTTTCCACTTAGTGTTCCTGCTTGATATATAGCACCATTTGGACTTAGTTGATTCATAATCTCATCTCTACTAGCAAAAGCACCTACAGGCATACCAGCACCTATTACTTTACCAAATGTTACAATATCTGGAACAACGTCTGTTAATCCTGAAGCACCTTTTAAACTAGCTCTAAATCCTGACATCACTTCATCAAAAATTAGCAATGCTCCATATTTATCACAAAGTTTTCTACAAGTTTTTAGAAATTTTTGTGAAGCAGGAACTAATCCCATATTTCCTGCAATTGGTTCAATAATCACACAAGCAATATCAGAATTGTTTTTAAAACACTCTTTTAGTTGTTTGATATTGTTATATTCACTTAAAATAGTATGTTTAATCAGATCTGCTGGAACACCTGGACTACTAGGTTCTCCAAATGTTGCTAAACCACTACCAGCACTTACAAGTAAGCTATCGCTATGACCGTGGTAACAACCCTCAAATTTGATGATGTTATCTTTTTTTGTAACACCTCTTGCTAATCTGATTGCACTCATAACAGCTTCTGTTCCACTAGAAACAAATCTTATTTGATCTATATTGTCAAACATTTTTACTATACTAGAAGCTAATTTTGTTTCCAAAATTGTTGGAGCTCCAAAAGATAAACCTTTTTTCACAGTTTTTTGGACAGCTTTTTGAATATCTTTATTGCAATGACCAAATATCAAAGGTCCCCATGATTGGACAAAATCAAGATATTTATTGCCATCTATATCAATCAAATAGCTACCTTTTCCTTGTGCTATAAAAGGTGGTGTTCCACCCACACTATTAAATGCTCTTACAGGAGAATCTACTCCACCAGGTATAACTTTTTTTGCTTCTTTATATGCTTTAATACTTTTGTTAAACATCATTTTCCTTTATCGTCTTGTTGCTAAAATATCTTGGATTATAGCATTATTTCATTAAATTTATGTTATAGTATCGAAATGAGACAGTTCATCTTAGCACTATTTTTATCTATTTTAATCCATATCTTTTTTTTGTATGATTTTAAAATCAAAAAACAAGATGTTAAAAATAAGCCTTTTATTAAAAATAGCACACAACAACAATATACTTATATTAGACTAGCAAAAATACAACAACCAATAGTTAAAAAAAGATTTAACAATAAAAGAAAAAAACAAAAGTTACAACCTAAATCTAAACCTAAACCAAAGTTTAAGCCAAAACCTAAAATAGTTCAAAAACCAATTTACAAGATTAAAAAAAGTTTTCAACAACATAAAAAGCCTATAATAAAAAAGGTAAAAAAATATATCAAAGCTACAAAACCAATACCACAACCTAAAAAACACAAACTTATTACTGACCTAAGTAGTTTGGATTATAGTTTTAATTATCAAGATTATTCAGCAGAGCAAAAAATAGATAATCTAAATCTTGATCCATTGACAAAAAGTTATATAAAGTTATATGGACAAGAGTATTTTAAATTTACCAAAGAGCAAAGAGAGTTTTTAAATAATAACCTAAATATTATAGGTCGTATCACTCAACAATATCTTATTTACCCATCATTTGCAATAAGAACTAGGCAAAGTGGCACCAATGTTGTAACTTTTATATTGAAAAAAAATGGTGATATCACAACTCCTAAAATCATCACAACTTCAGGATATAAAACTTTAGATGATAACTCTATCAAAACGATTCAAATAGCATATAAGGATTATCCAACACCAAAAGATGATATCAAAATCATAATCTATGTCAATTATATTTTGTATTAAATTACTTAACTTTCGCACCAAATATTTACAAGAAATATCTCTAAATCACCACATTTATCATCTTTAACCTAAAAACTATTAGTGTTATTGACATCTATAAATTAAGTATAAAAAAGTAAGAAATAATTTTAAAATTC
>OFBA01000066.1_pt1 | contig 17764 bp, 18 predicted proteins | sample 1520391 | NCBI WGS metagenome assembly OFBA01 (sample SAMEA3696446, study PRJEB22514) | metagenome | biome: water; feature: marine; material: hydrothermal vent | place: Pacific Ocean | collected 2014-08-12 | depth 1521 m
CCAAAAATGCTTTATATCATTATTAACATATAAAATGATTACATAATTTAAAAAAAAGTAATTAAAATTAGTTAAATGAAATTTTCGGCTTAAATCAAATAGAAAATTTTATATACTGTACAATGCGTATTGTTTATATGGTGTGATTATAGTGTGTAGGTGTTATAATGGAGTGTCCATATTGTAAAAAAGAGGATTGTGTTGATGAGTATATTATTGAATTCTACTTGAAAACACAAGAGAATTTCAAAAAAAGAAAGAATACGGCACTTGGTGGAATTCCTGTGGTTTGTGAAGCTGGGATTTGCAAAACTACGGGAGATAAAATATGGTTTTGCCCACACTGTAAATCTTTGATTAATCATATTGATTCCTATGAAGCAATAGTGCAGTGTCCAAAATGCCATAAAGATATAGCACTACCTGCAACAAATAGAACATTTTGTTAGGTGAAATAATGGAACTGATAATTAAAAATGGGCATGTATATGACCCAAAAAATGGCATAGATGGAGAAGTTAAAGACATTATGGTTAAAGACGGAATAATTGTTGATAAAGTTTCGAGCAATGCTACTGTAATTGATGCTAAAAATATGATTGTAATGCCCGGGGGTGTTGACCACCATACACACATTGCAGGAACAAAAGTATGTTCTGGTAGGATGCTTAGACCAGAAGATATAAGAAAAAACCCAGACCCAATGGTGTTATTTGAACACCAAGATAGAGTAATGGGAGTAAAAAGAGGGGGAGGAGGACATTCCCTAATGAGCACATGGACAACAGGATATAGATATGCTCAAATGGGATATACCACAGCTTTTGACCCAGCTTTCGCCCCAAGTGGTGCTAAGCATGTTCATGAAGAATTTGAAAGGCTTCCATTATTGGATAATGGTTGTATGTTTTTATCAAGTAATAACTGGATGGTATTAAAATATATTCACGATGGAGAGATGGAAAAAGCAGCAGCTTATATATCATGGTTATTAGACCAGACCAAAGCTTATGCCATCAAATTGGTAAATCCCGGAGGAGTAGAAGCATGGAGTTGGGGACAAAATATTGAAAATGGACAGGACCCAGTCCCATACTTTAATTTATCGCCAAACGAAATTATAAATGGACTTACAGAAGTAAATGAAATGTTAAATATGCCTCATGCTGTTCATTTACATGGTAATAATTTAGGAAGTCCTGGGAGCTACGAAACATTTATTGATAATGCAAGTGCCGCATTAAGGTCAGAAGTAAAGACTGTATCTGAAAGAGACACCACAATACATGCCACGCATGTTCAATTTTATAGTTATGGTGGAGAGTCAATGAAAGATATTGATTCAAAGGCAGAAGATGTAGCTAAATTTATAAACAAAAATCCAATTACAATAGATGTAGGATTTTTAACATTAGACGAAACCACCACCATGACAGGAGACGGTCCTATGGAATACCATCTTTATGCTATTACCAACTGGAAATGGGCAAATAATGATGTTGGTATTGAATGTGGTAGCGGTATTACTCCATTCCATTATAAAGGTAAAAACCTTGTAAATGCTGTGCAGTGGGCAGCTGGTTTAGAATTAGCTCTTTTGATTGATGACCCGTGGAAAGCACTATTTGGAACTGACCACCCTAATGCAGGACCATTCATTAGATATCCTGATGTAATTTCATGGTTAATGAGCAAAAAAGAAAGACAGAGAATTATTGACGAAAAACTTAATAAAAAAGTTAGAAGTAGAACCATCATTGAGAGCTTAGATAGAGAATACTCCTTGTATGAAATTGCCACCATCACAAGAGCGGCAAATGCAAAAGTATTAGGATTAAAAGAAAAAGGACACCTTGGAATTGGTGCAGAAGCAGATATTGCAATATATGATTTAAACCCTGAAAAAGATAAGTTAAACGATGCTCCAACAATTAAAAAAGCCTTTATGAAGGCAAAATATACCATCAAAGATGGGGAAGTTGTTGTTAAAGATGGGAAAATTGCAAATTCCACAAACATGGGTAAAACATATATCACACAGGCTGATTTCAACGACAAAGAAGTATATAGTAGTATGCTTGAAGATGTTGAAAGATTATTCAAGAGATATTATGCAATGCAAATGAGCACATACTACACAGGATATGAATATGTGCCACATAGAAAAGTAATAAAAGCAGGAAATGCCATAGGAGGTGGTCAATAATGACATCAGTTAAAGAATTAACCTTGGAAATAACCCAAACACCTCATGTTCTTGATGTGGAGGGAGTATTTACTCCCGATGCACTTGCTGGAAAATCTATTGAAGACATTAAGAATATGGAGCTCCAAATAGGTAGAAGAAAAAAGCCAGTATCCGAATTTTTTGAAGTGTCAGGAGAAGTTGGAGAAACACCAGAAGAAACTAAACTTATTATAAAAGGAAATGTAAGCATGGTTAAAAGGATAGGTTTAGGAATGACAGCAGGGGAAATTGTAGTAGATGGAGACGCTGGGATGTATGTTGGAGCCATGATGAAAGGAGGAAAAATAACCGTAAATGGAAATGTTGATTCTTTCGCAGGTCAGGAAATGCTTGGAGGAGAATTGACAATAAAAGGAAATGCAGGAGATTATCTTGGTTCTTCATATAGGGGAAACATTATAGGTATGAAAGGAGGAACAATTACTGTTGAAGGAGATGCAGGTGTTGAAGTTGGAGAATACCTCAGTGGAGGAACAATTATTGTCAAAGGTAATGTAGATATAATGTGTGGTATCCACATGCAAAAAGGAATTATAATTGTTGAAGGGAATTCAGATGGTAGATTAGGGGAAAGTGCAGAAGGAAGAGGAACAATATTTGTAAAAGGAAAAATACACATCGGACCTGTTTCATACCTATACACTGAAACGGTGGAAAACCCAGAAGTAAAAAATTATGGGGAAGTGGCTGGTAAATACCATAAATTTGTAGGAGATACAGCATGTAGGGGCAATAAAAAAGTAAAAATATATGCCTCCGTAGAAAATAATAATCATTTGTTGCCCGGAAATCCAATTCCATATGGTCCAACAGATGCTTATGATGTGCTTCATAAACAATAAAAAAATAAATTTTTTTCTATTTTTTAATATTTTTAATTTAATATATATTTAATATATTAGTTATTTTTTAGGATTTTTTAATTTGCTTTGCTATCAATGACGCAAAACATGCTGCACCAAATCCATTATCTATATTTACCACAGTTAAACCGGGAGAGCATGAGCTTAACATACTATGTAGTGCGGAGCTCCCCCCAGCACCCACTCCATAACCAACAGAAATAGGCACACCAATAACAGGCACATCCGTTAAACCTGCCACCACTGATGGGAGAGCTCCCTCCATACCTGCAAGGACAATAATACAACACACTTTATTTTTTATCATATTTTTTAATGGAGCAAATAATCTATGTATTCCTGCAACTCCCACATCATACGCCGTAATTACATCACAACCAATGAATTCAGCCGTAATTTTTGCCTCCTCTGCTATTGGTATGTCGCTTGTTCCTCCGCATAGTATTCCAATTTTTCCGATTTTTTTAGGCGTATATTCTTTTTTCTTAAATATAACGGCACTAGCAACTTCATTTATTATTATTTCTGTACTATTGTTAATATCATAATTTTTAATAATATTTTTTTTATCCGATTTTAATTTTACAATGTGTTCGTTTTTTAATTTTGTAGCAAGTGCAATATTATTTTTATTCGATAATTCATTTAACGCTAAAATAATATCCTCAAATTTTTTATTTTTTCCATAAACCACTTCTGGAATTCCAGTTCTAACTTCTCGATTTATATCTACTTTTATTTTTTCTTCAATTTCTTCTATCTGGTGGATTTTTAGGAGGTTTTCAGCCTCTTCCACGGTGATATTTTTATTTAATAATTCATTTAATATATCTCTCATCATATCTCCAAATTCATATACACTATATTAATTTATCTGTTATTTTCTTTACTTCTAAAAATACTTCATTATTTTCATTAATATTAAATAGAGGTTTTCCAACTAAATCATACTGGGCAATTTCATTATTAAATGGAAGTTTTCCTATGAGATTTAGCCCCAATTCATTGGCATTATTTTCTACTATGGATTTATTTTCTTCATTTATTTTATTTGCAACAACAAATATATCTTTGAATTTTATTTCTAATTCATTTGCAAGTTTTTTTATTCTTTTTGCTGTTCCCAATCCTCTTTTTGAAGCATCACTAACTACTATCATTGTATCTACATTTTTAGTAGTTCTCCTGCTTAAATGCTCCAATCCTGCCTCTGTATCAATTACCACATAATCATAATCCTTTGAAAAATTGTCTATTATCTGTCTTAACCAGCTATTTACACTACAATAACATCCGCTACCCTCTGGTCGCCCCATCACCAATAAATCAAATCCATCAGCTTCTACAACTATTTCAAAAATCCTACTTTTTAAATAATCTTGTTTTGACATTCCAGACGGAATATTATCTTTTTGAGTAAGCTCTTTTAATTCTTCCCTTATATCTCCAATAGTAGTTTCAACGGGTTCCCCCAATGTCTCTGGAAGGTTTGAATCGGGGTCTGCATCAATCACCAATAAATTATTTGTTTTTTGAGATATTGCCTTTACCAGAAGAGTTGAAAACATTGTTTTTCCTGTGCCACCTTTTCCACTAATTGCTATTATTTTAGTCATTTTTTACCACTTCATTTAAAAAGTATTCATAAAATTTATGCCCTTCTTCCGATAATTCTGGATGGAAAGCTATTGCCATGTATTTCCCCTGTTTAACTCCCACAATGTTATTTTCTTCTTTTGCTATTACTATTACTTCATCGCTTAATATTTTATCTACTGTGGGAGCTCTGATAAATACTGCATTTATTTTTGTGCCGTTTAACTCCAATTCTGATTCAAAGCTATATTTTTGACTGCCGTAGGCATTTCTATTTATTGTAATGTCCATTAATTCCAATAGTGGTTGTTCCTTCCCAGTTCCTTTTGATAATAGCACCATACCAGCACAAGTTCCCAATATTGGCAAATCAATATTTTTTAAAGCTTCAATAAATCCATATGTTTTCATCAACTTGCCCATTGTGGAGCTCTCTCCCCCCGGGATAATAAGGGCGTCAATATCGTTTAAATCCTCTATTGTTCGTATTCTTTTTGGAGTGTGGTTTATTTTTTTAATCATTTCCTCATGCTCTTCAATATCTCCTTGAATTCCTAATATTCCTATATTCAAATTCTCACCTTTATCGTAAATTGTAATATTAATAATAGATAATTGATAAAAAATAATATGTCTCAGAGCTCATACGGTTCCTCATTTATATATTTTATAAATAATATATATCAGATTATATATATGTTAAATATTAAAATAAATCATCATCGACATAATTTAAATAATTTTAAAATAATTTTGTGTGGTAAATATGAAATTCCTAATACTTGATGGATGGTTGAAGCAAACCTTTAAAAAAGGTTTGAACCAAAATTCAAAACTCACTTCGTTCGTTTTGAACTATAAGGTGATATGATGAAATTCCTAATACTTGATGGATATACCGATGAACCTGCGGGACTTGGAGTTCCCCCATATCTTGGAACATATCCGCGATATACCGCAGGTGTATTATATAATTATAACTATGATGTATATTATATAACTATCGATAAACTGCGAAGCCTTATAAAATCAAAAGGATTTGACTTCAATAAATTTGATGCAATAATTAGTATTTGTGGTTTTCATACTCCGGGAAAATATTTAAATGCCAATCCTGCAACACTTCGGGAAATTGTATCTATTTTATATGACTTTAAGGGCTTAAAAATATTGGGCGGACCAGTTGCTACGAAATTTGGTTCTTCAATAGAGGGCGGAAAAATAAAAGACGATAGTAAATTAAAATATTTTTTTGATGTTGTAGCAGAGGAAAACCTTGAATTAACCATTAAAGATTTAATTGAAAATAAGTTTAATTTAGAAAAAATTAATAATATGGATATAAATGCGATTGATGACACCAATAATTATTACAAAGATATAAAAGATTATGCGGTAAAGGGGGCAAAAATAATAAAACAGCATCCTAATTATCCATATATTGTTAATGAAATTGAAACCAGTAGGGGCTGTTCAAGAAATATAAGCGGTGGTTGTAGTTTTTGTACGGAGCCGAGAAGGTTTGGAGCTCCAACATATAGGAGCTCCGAAGACATAATAAATGAAGTAAAAGCACTATCAAAAGAAGGAGCAAAATATTACAGAATAGGGAGACAGCCGTGCATATTTTCTTACGGAGCAAAAGAAAGTGAAAAATATTACGATATTCCTCAACCAAATGTAAAAGCAATTGAAAAATTATTTAAAGGTCTTTCCTCTGTAAATCCAGAAGTGCTACATATTGATAATGCAAATCCTGCTGTAATTGCCCATCATCCCGTAGAAAGCCGAAAAATAGCAAAAACACTGGTAAGATATTGCACGGGCGGAAATGTGGCAGCTTTTGGAGTGGAAAGTTTTGATAAAAAGGTAATTAAACAAAATAACCTATTAACCACACCTGAAAATGTATTGGATGCCACAAAATTATTAAATGAAATAGGCGGAGCTAGGAGCTCCACAGGCATGCCTCATTTATTGCCCGGAATAAATTTATTGTTTGGACTAAAAGGAGAAACAAAAGAAACTTTTGAGATAAATTATAGTTATTTAAAAGAAATACGGGATAATAACCTATTAATAAGAAGAATAAATATAAGGCAGGTTGTTCCATTCTTTGGCACTGAAATCACTGAAAAAGATATTAAAAAAGCAGAGAAAAGAAAAGCACTGTTTAAGAGCTTTAAGGAAAAAGTTAGAAAAGATATTGATAACAATATGTTAAAAAGAATGCTACCAATTGGGAGCATATTAAAAAATGTATTTATAGAATTAAAAGAAAAAGAAAATCTTTATTTTGGGCGACAATTCGGTAGTTATCCGTTGTTAATAGGAATAGAAAACAAAGATTTAAAAATAAACAGTTTTGTAGATGTTAAAATAACTGGTTATGGTCGCCGTTCTATTTCAGGAAAGATAGTTTAATTTTTATTATGTTATTTTTTGGAGTATTTTTTGGGAGCTCCTTGCACAATAACTCACATAAATCCAATCCTTTTTTATCTTTTTAAGACAATTTAAAGACAAAATTTTCGAAAGCATATATATTAACAATATATTCTTTTATATATTTATTTAAATTATTAAAATAAAAAACTTTATATATAATTATGAACTACCATAAATTAGAGACGGAAGGATACTTCCGTATAAAATTAATAAAATAGGAATTAGTTATCCAACTTAACAACCAATAAAATAAAGTTTAAAAATTGAAAAAATAAAAAGGTGTTTTAAATGAGTTTCGACGAAATTGCTCCAGATGCAAAAAAAATAGCAATATATGGAAAAGGAGGTATTGGAAAATCAACAACCACCCAAAATATGGCAGCAGCTCTTGCTCACTATTTAGGTCATAAAGTAATGATACATGGATGTGACCCAAAAGCAGATTCAACAAGAATGATTCTTCACGGCATGGGACAAAATACTGTAATGGATGTATTAAGGGATGAAGGAGAAGATGCAATTACACTTGAAAAAGTTAGAAAACAAGGATTTGGAGGCATATATTGTGTTGAAAGTGGAGGTCCTGAACCTGGAGTAGGATGTGCAGGTAGGGGAGTTATTACCGCAGTTGATACAATGAGAGAATTAGAAGGATATCCAGATGATTTGGATAATTTATTCTTCGATGTTCTTGGGGATGTTGTATGCGGTGGTTTCGCAATGCCACTTAGAGATGGATTGGCAGAAGAAATATATATCGTTACATCAGGGGAGATGATGGCATTATATGCTGCAAACAATATTGCAAAAGGTATTTTAAAGTATGCTAACCAGTCAGGAGTTAGATTAGGAGGAATTATCTGTAATTCAAGAAAAGTAGATGGAGAAAAAGAATTAATGGAAGAATTTGTTGAAAAATTAGGAACAAAATTAATCCACTTTGTCCCAAGAGACAATATCGTTCAGAAAGCAGAATTTAACAAAATGACGGTAATAGAATATGACCCAGAGTGTAATCAAGCACAAGAATACAGGACACTGGTTGAAAATATTACCGCAAATGAAGATTTGGTAATACCTACGCCGTTGTCAATGGATGAATTAGAGCACTTAGTAGAAAAATACGGATTACTCGATTAATTCTATAAACCATATTTTATTTCTATTTACTTATTTTAATAAAATGGATAAGAAATAACAATAAATAGTAAAAATCTCTGATTTTTGCCCATTTAAAGGAATTTATTGTCGATTCACTATAATTATAATTAAAAAATATGCGGTGAAATAATGAAATTAATAAAAGCGATTGTTAGACCTGAAAAAGTAGATGATGTAGTAGATGCTCTTGAAAAAGCAGGATATCCTGCATTTACAAAATTAAATACGGTAGGAAGAGGAAAACAGGGAGGATTACAAGTTGGAGAAATATATTACGACGAATTACCTAAAACACTATTATTACTTGCTGTTAGCAGTGATGAAGTTGATGAAGTTGTAGGAGTAATAAAGTCCTCTGCATTAACTGGGAATTTTGGAGATGGTAAAATTTTTATTCAGCCATTAGAGGAGTCATACACCATCAGAACAGGCGAAAAACAAACCAAATAACACAGGTGAAAATTGTGAAAGAAATAATAGCAATAATAAGACCAAATGCCGTTAGAAAAACTGCTGAGGCACTTTCTAGTGTAGGATTTCCTGCCATGACGATGTGCGAGTGCTTTGGAAGGGGGAAACAAAAAGGGTATTTTGCATTAAATATGCCTGATTTGGTAGATATGGATAAAATAAGAGAAGAAGGAGAAGCTATGGGATTACATTTAAAATATATTCCTAAAAGAATGATTTCCGTCATTGCCGAAGATGCCGATGTTCCACTCGTAGTAGGATTAATTATGAAAGTTAATAGAAGTGGTAGATTTGGAGATGGTAAAATTTTTGTAATTCCTACCGAAGATGCCATAAGAATTAGAACAGGCGAATCTGGAGATGTTGCAATTGGAAACTAAACAAGGAATTTAAATCTATGTATTATCTATGTATTGCAATTATTAAATTTAATAATATTTGCAAATACTACTATTTAATTATTATAATTAATAATTTAAGGTGAAATAATGCCATATGTATTATTGGATTGCGATAACCCAATCCCTGAAAGAATGAAACATACCTATGTGTTTGACCCCGAAGAAAAGATAATACCTGCATCCAATATAAACACAGTTCCCGGAGATATGACTGAAAGAGGTTGTGCCTTTGCGGGAGCTCGGGGTGTAGTTGGAGGTCCTGTTAAAGATATTATCCACATGGTGCATGGACCAGTTGGTTGTGCATTCTATACATGGGGGACGAGAAGAAACTTGTCCGATAATGAGTTTCACAGGAGATACTGCTGGACAACAGATTTGCAGGAGTCAGACATTGTATATGGTGGAGAAAAAACACTTGAAAAAGCATGTATTGAAGCAATTAATGAATTCCCAGAAGCTAATGGTATGATGATATATACAAACTGTCCTACGGCACTTATTGGAGACAATATTGATGCAGTAGGCAATAATGTTGAAGAATATATGAAAAAACCAGTATTTCCAATAAATTGTCCTGGATTTGCAGGTGTATCACAGTCAAAAGGACACCATGTATTTAACACGATGTTTTACAGATGGTTAAAGAGGAAAAAAGAACAGTATCCTGAAAAATGTCTAAAAGAAGAAAATAAAACCCCTTATGATATTGCATTAATTGGGGATTATAATATGGATTGGGATGTTGCTGTAATTAATGATTTATTTGAAAAAATTGGAGTAAGAAATGTAGTGACATTTACAGGAAATGCTTCAATGGACGATTTGTTTAAATTAACAGATGTAAAATTAAATGTTGTTCATTGTCAAAGGTCTGCTGAATATATTGCCCACATGGTTCAAGACGGATTTAAAGTGCCATTCACGAGAGTTTCTTTCTTTGGAGTTACTAAAACTTCCGAAGCCCTATACGATGTAGCAGAAAGGTTGAATATACCAAAAGAAACAGTAGATAAAGTAATTGAAAAAGAAGTAGAATCCATAAACAAAGAATTGGAATTCTATAAATCAAAACTTAACGGCAAAAAGTGTATGGTTTATGTGGGAGGTCCAAGAACATGGCACTGGATTATGGCTATGAAAGAATTAGGAATTGATTATGTAGTGGCATGTTGCACATTCTCCCACGATGACGATTATGAAAAAATGAATATTAATCTTAAAAAAGCGGGATTAACTGATGTTCTTGTAATGGATTCGCCAAATGAACCAGAATTGGAAGAAGCAGCAGAATTATATAAACCTGATTTCATGCTTGTAGGATTAAAAGAAAGGTATTTATTTAGAAAATTCGGAATTCCAACAGTAAATTCGCACAGTTATGAAGAAGGACCTTATGCAGGATATAGAGGATTTGTCAATTTTGCAAGAGATATTTATAAAGCAGTTTGTCATCCAATTTGGAATACAATACACGAAAAAGAGGACAAATTTGAAGAATATAAGGTGAAATAATGAGTAATCAAACGGAATGCAGTAATTGTGGCGAAATAAATTATATGAAAAAAACAAGGAAAGGAACTATAAACCCAAATAAAATATGTCAGCCGATTGGGGCTATGTGGGCAACACTGGGAGTTTGCGAAGGTGTCCCATTTGTCCAAGGTGGTCAAGGTTGCACAACCTATGCAAGATACCAATTTGCAAGACATTTTAGAGAACCATCACCTATTGCATCTGCATCATTTCACGAACATGCTGCGGTATATGGGGGAATGAAAAACCTAGTTGATGGAGTAACAAACCTTGTAGCAAGATATGACCCAAATCTGATAGCTGTAATTACTACATGCTCCTCAGAAACAATTGGAGACGATATTGAATCATTTATTAGGGCTGCAAGAAAAAACATTGCTAAGGAAGTTGGAGAAGAAAAAGCAGAATTACCAATTATTCCAGTTCATTGTCCAGCATATAAAGGAAGTCATGCCACAGGCTACGATAATGCTTCAAAAGCATATTTTCAATATTTAGCTAAAAAAGACCCAGAAGTTGAACCACATAAAATAAATATTATATCTGGATTTGGAACTAACCCTGGAGATATATTAGAAATAAAAAGAATGCTTAAAATGATGGGATTGGAAGAGGGAAAAGATTTCTCCATTATATTCGACATTAGTGAAAATCTTTACAAACCATTGAGGGAACCGCTTGATGAAGTGCCATATTATCCCGACGCTGGAACCACCATTGAAGAATTTGTAGATGCGGGAAATGGTAAGGCAACTTTTGCATTATGTCAATCAGCAGGAGGGGCTGGTGCTTTATTCTTAAAAAAGAGATTTAAAATACCTGATTTCTATGGGCAACCAATTGGTATTAAAAATACAGATGAATTTTTAATAAACATAGCCCAACTCACAGGTAAAGGAATACCTGATGAGCTCCTTGATGAAAGAGGTAAATTAATAGACGCCATTGCCGATACTGTTCATTATACAATGGATAAAAAGGTAGGTATATTCGGAGACCCTGACCATGTAGTAGCTGTGGCTAGATTCTGCTGTGAAATTGGTATGAAACCTGTTGTGGTTAGCACCCAAACTCCATCAAGAATATATAAAAAGGAAATGGAAAAAATTGCAAAAGAATTTGGTGTGGATATTGAAGTCCAATTCTCTGACCTATGGGACTTTGAGAAGAAAGTAAAAGAGATAGGAGTAGATTTAATTATTGGACACCCAAAAGGGGGAGTCGCAATAGCAAAAGATATGGGAATAGGACTTGTAAGAACTGGATTCCCAGTATATGATAGAGTTGGATATTCTCGATGGCCAATAATGGGATACATGGGAAGTTTAAGATTCTTTGATGAGCTTGTAAATACTATATTAGACAGTAGTGTGCCAGATACTCGACTTCAACAGTAAGTTGAAAAATAAAAAGGTGAAATTGTGTCAGAATTAAAGATTGTTAGAACTGGCTATTATGATAAATTTGGAAAAAAAGCAGACGAAAATGACTTTACATATATTACTTTTAATATTAGTAAAGGTATCGACCTCTCAGGTGGGGATTTGTTTGTTCAACTAACAAAAATTAAAGGAGCTCCTGTAATTGTTGCAGAATATGAAGATAATGAATTTGGCGGAAATTTCGGGAGACCTTGGGATTTGCCCGTATTAGAAGAAGCAGGGCAAAAATTTGAATCTTTGAAAGAATTAATTCCAGAATTAAAAGAAATAGGAGCTTCCAAAGGTATTGATTGGATTTAAATTTACTGGTGAATAACAATGGTTGTAGAAATCGATTATAATAAATGTGATGGAATAGATTGTTCAGGATGCAAAGATGCATGTCCTACGGATGTGTTTGGTATCAAAGATGGAAAAATTGTTGTGGTAAATGCCGAAGAATGCACATTCTGTATGATGTGTGAAGATTTATGTCCTGCTGATGCCGTAAAAGTTAAGAATTAATTTATTATTAATTCTTATTAATATTATTAATTATTATTGCCAAATTTTTAATTTATTAATTTTTTTATCATGCCATTTTATCATTATTTTTTTTAACTAACAATGAAAATTTAAGTCATAGATTTATTAATTTATATAAGTGGTGGATTATATGGAGAAAATACAAAATGCAGGGGATGTCAATGTGGTAAGCAATATAAACGCCAATCCAACAAACAAAAATGTTAAAGGACGAATTGACAGAATAAGCCACTGCATAACAAATGATAATAATACACTTCCAGCATGTGCTGAATTTACACAACCGGGGGATTTTTCCGAAAGGTCTTGCACATTTCACGGGAGTAAGATTATTATTAACAGCCATATAAAAAATGTAATCCATCTTATTCATTCTCCTGCAAGTTGTGCATATTATTCATGGGATTACCGACCAAATACTTACTCCTACTGCTTCACAACAGACCTTAAAGAAGAAGATGTTGTATTTGGCGGTGAAAAAAAATTATATAATGCAATACTTAAAATATGCGAAGAATTTAATCCCGATGCCATATTTGTATATGAAACTTGTCAATCTGCATTAATTGGAGATGATATCTCTGCGGTTGTAAAAAGCGTAAAAAAGAAATTAAATAAAGACAATAATGCAAATAAAAATATTCCGATATTGGCATTTGAATGTGCAGGTTTTAAAGGTAAAACCCAAAATAAAGGACATATGATAGCAAATAAAAAACTTTTTGAATTAATTGCCACGAAAGAACTGGAAACAATAACTACAACAACCCCTACGCCATATGATATAAATATAATTGGTGATTTTAGCACAGGGAGCTCCCGCTCAATAGAAGAAATATTTAATAAAATGGGAATTAGAGTGCTATGTTCATTTACAGGAGATGCCACAATTGACAAAATAAGAATTATGGATAATGCAAAATTAAATATTGTCCATTGTATGAAAAGTTCCATTCAATTTGCAAATATGATGGAAAAGGTTTATGAAGTGCCGTATATTGTTTCAAATTTCTTTGGAATAAAAAATTGCTGTGATGCTTTGGAAGTCGTTGGAAAAATATTGAACATTGATAAAAAACTTGTTGATGATACCATCGATTATTATTTAAAGAAAAATAAAAATGAATTGGAATATTATAAAAAAGAATTAAAAGGAAAAAAGGTTTTCATATGTCATGGGGCTCAACGAGCATTAAATTATATGGGTCCGATAATGGAAGAACTTGAAATGGAAGTAGTTGGAGTAGCAACTTATTTTGCAAATAAGGAGAATTACGAAAAAATTGTAAAACAACTTCCAAAAGGTGCCATAATTATTGATAATCCAAATACATACGAACTTGAAAGTGCCCTAATGGACTGCAAACCTGATATATTTATATCAGACAGTAAAACAAAGGAGTTAGTCCATAAATTGGGAATTCCGTATATAAATGGTAGAGCTCCTTCCACAGTATATATAGGATTTGATGGATTTATCAATTTTGCAAAAGATGTTCATGGTGCCATTAATTCCAAAATATGGAAATTGGTCAAATAAAAAAATAAAAATGTAAAATATACAATAAGAAATGGAGGGATATTATTTCAGAAAAAAAATCATTAACAATCAATCCCCCATATATGAACCAACTTATCGGCGGAGTTTTTGCCCTTATTGGAATATACAAATGTGTTCCATTGGTGCATGGCTCTCAGGGATGTGCAAATTATGTAAAACATATAATTGTAGAACATTTTAAAGAGCCTATTGATATAGCCACAACGGGATTTCATGAATCTTCTGCAATATATGGGGGCGTTGAAAATATTATTAAAGCAATTGAAAATATTGAAATCAGCAAAAATCCTGAATTAATAGGAATATGCACAACAGGACTTAGCGAAATCATTGGAGAAAATATTAAATCAGATGTTAAAAGCAACTACAATAATAAAAATATTATAGCAATAAATACACCATCATATAATGGAAGTCATATTGATGGATACAACAATGCTATGTATAGTATAATCAGCGGAATTTTAGAAAAAGAAAATGAAATAGAGATTAAAAAAGAAAATAAAAATAATAAAAATAATAAAATAAACCTAATTCATGGCGTAGTAAATCCCGGTGATGTAAGGGAGCTCCAATATATTTTTGATAATCTTGGCATAGAATACAATTTATTAAATGACATAAAATCAATGGATAGACCGCTAAGACTTCCCAAAGAGGAATATCCCAAATGCGATACCACAATAGACAATATTAAAAATTCAATATACTCAAAAGCTACTGTATCTTTTGGAATGGAAGGCGTAGATGGTGCATCATATTTGGAAAAATATGGGGTTATATCGTATAATCTAAAATATCCAATTGGTATTGAAAATACAGATAATTTCATAATTAATCTATTAAAAATAGCAGGGGAAAATGATATATCGGACATATCAAACATATCTGAAAAATTATTGGACGATAGAGGTTATGCCCTTGATGCCATGGCTAATACAAATGACAAATTAAAAAATAAAAAAGTTGCAATATATGGAGCTCCCGACCAAGTCATAGGTTTTGTGGATTTGGCAAATGAAATTGGATTAAATGTTGTGGCAGTGCTATCCAATACAAAAACCAATTATTTTGCTAAAACCATGCAAAAATTAAACCAAAATATTGAAGTTATATCGGGCGATTTATACGACTTTGAAAAATCTTTAAAAGATAAAAATATAGACTTTATTATTGGAGATTATAGAAGTAAATATGTTGCAAATTCATTAAATATTCCGTCATTAAAAGTTGGATTTCCTGTAATTGATGTATATGGACATCCTAAAAAAACCATGCTTGGATATAATGGTGCTTTAAATCTTATAAATGAAATGGCAAATTTATAGATACAACATTAAAATTATTTTTTATTTTTTATTTATTTTTGAGAGTATCAAATTACTAACCAATCTTTGATTTCCAATTATCGTAATAGCTATAAATATAATAATATCAATAAAAACAATGGTAAAAACAATGTAGAAATGAATAGTGATAATTATGCAAATTAAAGAAAAACTTGAAAAAATTGTAAAAGAAAATAATCTATTAAATGAATATATTGAAATAATGCCTGTAAATGTAGAGCTCGATACTACAAATATAAAAGATTATCCTCTATTAAATGAAAAAGAATTACTTTTAAGGGCATTTTTTAATGGCTGTGTTGGTGATGCTTTTACAGGAGACATAGGGGAATTTAAAGGAACTATTAAAGAAATGCTATATAATGATAACACACCTCAAATTATAGCAACTCTTAATGCTGTAATGAGATATTTAAAAAAAATTGACAGAACCGAACATTGCACCTGTGATGAACCTGAAAAATGCGGGAAAAAATTTTCGGAATTTTTAATAAAGGAGCTCCCTGAAAAAAACATTGGAGATATAAAAATTGGAATAATAGGATATCAACCTGCATTTATAAAACAGATGGTTGAGACATTTGGGGCTGAAAATGTTCTTGTATCAGATTTAAATTTTGAAAATGTAGGTAGAATAAAGCATGGAACTATAATTTATCATGGCGATATGAACGAACATATAATTGGGAGCTCCGATATTATACTATGCACAGGTAGCACAGTAGCAAATGGGACCATTAATGAAATATTGGAATTAGCGAAAAAATATAATAAAAGAATAATATTTTATGGCACCACCATTGCAGGAGTTGCAAATTTATTTGGTATCGAAAGATTTTGTGAATTGGGGAAATAGGGAATAGAAAAATATATGTCGGAAATTATGCACGAATATCAAAAATTTAAAAAAAATACTGTTTTATACAGTGGAAAATATATATTCCCCCCTTTTTTTATGGTTATATATTGCTCCCCAAATAATCAATATATTGTCGCATGTTCGGAGCTCCACAACAGTAATTACTTAAAGTATGTTATTATTTTATAAGATTATTGAAGCTATTGTTAAAGCTCCCATGACCATTCCCATAACACTAACTAATACATCTCCTCTAAATGGTCTTTTAACATCATTTGATATAAGTTCTGTATCTTTTACGATTTTATTTAATAAAACATTATTTGCCATAGGTTTTGTAATTCTTGCGTCCATATAATCACCCACTCGGTTATAATTTTATAATTTTATATTTTGTTTTTTTCCGATTATTCTTTTTATTGTATATTATACTACTAACAAACTAATATATATACCTTTTTGCTCATTATAAATCATTACAGATGTTTTTAATGATAAATAATGACAAATTGGGCTTATTTACTATAATGATTAATCATGACAATTATAACATCGGAGCTCCAAACACTAAAACCTCCAAAACATTATAAGTTATAAAATATATAAAAATAATAATGGTGATAATGTGGCGGTATTTAGTATTAAAATGAGAGCATCAAAAGGAGACAAACACATTTCAGGGGCGGAAACCATAGTAATGGAAAAAAAATATATTGAAGAAGTTGCAACTAACTATATAAGACGAGCTTTGGAACATGAGCTAGGAGCTCCCGATTTTATAAATATAAAAATTGATAAAATAAATAAAAAAGATATAATTTATATTGAATCATTGCCGATAAAAACAATAAACTGCAAAAATAAAGAGGACGCAAGGGAGGTAGCAAAAAACATATTAAAAAATGAAGGAATAGGTGAAAAATTAATAGAAAAATCATTTAAAATAATAGATAAGGGGGGAATGAGGGGAGCTCCCATTTTAAATTTAAATGGGGAAAGATTAGAACCAAACAAAGAAAGGGGCGTAAGAGTTAAAAACATCTCCACAACAAAGGAATTAAAAGAAAAAATTTTAAAAAACAATATTGGAACAGATAGGACAGTCGATGCCATTGCAATAGCTTCTAAGGTAATAAATTTGGGAGTGATTGCGGAGCTCTGCACATCAGATAATAAATCATATACAACAGGATATATAGCCACAAAGGACGGGTATTTTAGAATTACAAATTTAAAAAAGGAAAATGAAAAGGGAGGAAGAGTATTTTTTGTTAAAAATAATATAAATATTGAAGATTTAATTT
>OFBA01000067.1_pt1 | contig 17378 bp, 12 predicted proteins | sample 1520391 | NCBI WGS metagenome assembly OFBA01 (sample SAMEA3696446, study PRJEB22514) | metagenome | biome: water; feature: marine; material: hydrothermal vent | place: Pacific Ocean | collected 2014-08-12 | depth 1521 m
GCCCTTCGCACTTAGCCCTTACCCATTACCCCTTAACCCTTACCCCTTAATCCTTACCACTTAATCCTTACCCATTAATCCTTACCCCTTTCATCTTCTCCCTAACCGCATTTTGTATATCCACATGCCTGGCACACAAAACAGCCTTCTTGAAAATAAAGTTCCTGACCACAATCTGGACAGGTTGGCCTATCCAGACCTTTGGCGTCGGTATCGACCCGATCACCTTGCAAATACCTGTTTTCCAGAACCCAGGCTACAGCATCAGGAATAGACAAAAGTAAGCCTTTTTTCTGAAATACCGGGTGTTCGCCTCCAATGCCTTTTAGTTGTTTGACAACATCGCGCACATCAATGCCTGACCGCAGGGCCAGGGAAACCAAACGGCCAATGGCCTCGGCCTTGGCTGTAATGGAGCGTCCTGAACGGCCAATAGTGGCAAACACCTCAAATGGCTTACCATCTATCTCATTAACAGTCAGATATAAATCACCCAGGCCGGTTTTTACCTTTTGCGTAAACCCATAAACTACTTCTGGACGCTCGCGCACACGGCTCTGCCTCTTTTTCTCCTCTTCCTTTGTCACTCCTTCGCCAGTGCAAAGAACCTGCGTGCTTTTACAACCATCGCGATAGACAGTAACTCCTTTGCACCCCAGTTCATAAGCCAGCCAATAAATTCTCCAGATATCTTCCTGAGTAGCTGAATTGGGCAAATTTACAGTCTTGGACACGGCATTATCTGTATATTTCTGGAACACGGCCTGCATCTTCAGGTGATATTCCGGCTCTATATCCATAGCTGTAACAAATACTTCTCTTAAGTTCTGGTCCAGAAAACTCATATGTTGAATACTACCTTTCTGAGTGACTTCTTCCATCAGCTTTGGGCTGTAGCTTTGAGCTTCCTTTAAGGCTTTCTCAAAATAAGGATTAACCTCAACCAATTTCTCGCCATCCATAACCTGCCGCACAAAGCATAATGCAAAAAGCGGCTCAATGCCTGACGAGCAACCAGCAATAATGGACAGCGTGCCCGTAGGTGCGATGGTGGTAGTAGTGGCATTACGGTATGGGCCAAAATTTTGCTCAGCATATACAGACTCAGAGTAGGCTGGAAAAGGGCCACGCTCCAGGGCCAGAATTTTGGACGCGGATCTCGACTCTTTTTGAATAAAATTCATGACCTTTTCCGCCAGATTCAGGGCCTTCTGACTATTGTACGGAATACGCAACTGAAATAAAAGGTCAGCCCAGCCCATAACACCCAGGCCAATCTTGCGATTTTTTCGCACTGTTTCCGTGATAATCGGCAAAGGATATTTAGAAGCATCAATTACATTGTCTAAAAAACGTACACACAAATGCACAACTTTTTTCAGTTCTTCCCAGTCAATATTGTCTTCGCCCTTTTCCACATAAAATTTAGCCAGATTAATTGAGCCCAGATTACAGGCTTCATAGGGAAGAAGCGGCTGTTCGCCACAATTATGCACCATAAACCCCTGGGCATCAAAGCAATTTACCCCTGGCACCTGTACATCATATACGTCTTCTTCGCCATCAAAAACAAGCTCTTCAAATGTGGCCAGAAATCTCTCTCTATTCAATTTGCGCCTATAATTTTGAAGCACACTTGCAAGACGCTTTTTCTTACCAGCATGATGAAAACCAATCTTTTCAGCAAAGAGTATTAAATTATCTTTGCTAATCACCAGCTCATGCTGTTCCCGGGTCGGATAATATTTATATTTTCCTTTTCCATCAGGTAAAAAAGATTCGCCCTCTGCACGCCTTTGCTTATAGATTTTACTCATAATGCCAAAACGCAAAAGCATTCGCTGAACCGCTTTAAGAGTTTCTAAATTGCTCTGGCTCAGACGTACACTCACTCCCTTTGCCTGCGAACCTTGCACAGAGCCATCAGCATCAAAAATACCAGCCAGAAATGCCCTGCAAAACTCAGAAGAACATTTTTCCACCTCAGAAGTTATGCGCTTTTGCCCTGGATAAATATTTAAATCAGCACAAACCTTCTTTAAATATCCAAGGCTTAAACGATACTCACTACGTCCAGAGACCTTTATCCAGCCATGAAAGTCTGCTCTGTGAGGCAAACTCCTGGCCAGAGTCAATGCAGTTTCCATGATGCCTGACTCCGGACAATCCTGCCAGGCACTGACAGGGTCTTCAAAATCTCCATTGGCAACCTTTTTATGCACCCAGACAGATACAACTGCTTTATCTTGTTTTAACGTACCATCACCCAGTAAAAGTCCTGATAAATAACCTTCTGCATAACCGTACTTTCCTGGCCACTTTTCTACCTGTCTATGATTATGAATACAAATTTTATCGCCAGGTAAAAGCTCAACAGCTTTTACCCACTGTTTCTGGATACTATATCTGGTAACAGATGCGGCCCTTAAAACCGGATGATCTTCAGTCAAACGAAGTTCAAAACCTTCTTTTGTTTTTAATTTATAAACCTTTTTTTTGCCGGTTTTAAAAAAACCCTTTTCTGTGCTGGAGTAGATTTCACCATTTACAAACAACTCTACCTGCCTATCCAATAATTCAAACACCTGCCTCGGGCCTTGTTTTGTAAAAACGAAAGTATCAGCAGTAATACAGGGATTAGTGCTCTCAATTTCCCCTTGTTTTGGAGTAGGGTTATCCCGATTGATGCGATCCAGAAAAATAATACCAGGATCACCACTCTCCCATGCCTTTTGCACCAAAAGAGAAAACACTTCCCGCGCCTTTAGCCTCTCTTTCACCTGGCCAGTGTGTGGAGCAACCAAATCATATTCTTCATCATTTTCCACGGCCTGCATAAATTTCTCAGTTAAGGCCACAGAAAGGTTAAAGTTATTTAGTTCACCATCTCGTTCTTTAGCCTTAATAAAATCAAGAATATCCGGATGATCCACCCGCAAGATGCCCATGTTGGCCCCACGTCTGGTACCGCCCTGCTTGACCTGCTCTGTGGCAGTATTGAAAATTTTTAAAAAGGAAAGAGGGCCAGACGCAACACCGCCTGTTGATCCCACCCTGCTGTTTTTGGGCCTTAGTCTGGAAAAAGAAAAGCCCGTACCACCACCGGATTTATGAATCAGGGCAGCATACTTGACTGCATCAAATATCTCCTCCATTGAATCGCCCACCGGCAGCACAAAACAGGCTGCCAACTGACCCAGTTTTGTTCCAGCATTCATCAAAGTAGGAGAGTTGGGCAAAAATTTAAAGTCAACCATCAAGTCATAAAATATCCGCGCCAGTTCATCGACTTTATATGGTGACTTTTCATACTTTTGTTCTTCCCGTGCAATACTATAAGCCACTCGCCAGAAAAGACCCTTAAAATCTTCTATTGGTTTTCCATCAGGCCCTTTGCGCAGGTACCTTTTAGTCAGGACTACTCTGGCATTGGGATTTAATACTGGTTCTGGCAAATCTGTAGGAACTTTAAATTTATGCATATCTCATCCTTTATTTGTGTTGGTGTTAGCCAGCTGGGGCAGATATGAAATCTGCCCCTGCATCATTATACCTGCTCCAGCTTGTCCACCAGGCGGACATTTTTATCCAACCCCAAAACACGAAACACTTTCTGAAAATTTTGGGGCAAATTAACTATAAAAACATCCATGCCCTTTTTGTTGGCCTGGACAAAAATTTCTGAAAGGGCCGCAATGCCGGCACCATTAATGGTGGTGCTTTTTTTAAAAACATAAACCAATTTTTGCACTTTGTTTTGAAGAGAAGTCTGAAAGGTATCGTTTAAAATAGGTTCAGACAGGGCATTGACATGTCCGCAAATTTTTATAATGGCCTTATCCCCTTCAATTTTCAGGCTGATTTCTTTTTGTTTTACTTTTGAGAGTTCAATCCTTTCCCTTGCCCGGGCAAGTGCCTTTTCCAGATTTTCCCGGCCAATAGGCTTGTTAATAAAGTCTGTGGCATCCAGATTCAAAGCCTTAATGGCCAGATCCATATCTCCGTGTCCGGTGATGACAATAACCTCTGTGCCAGGATCCATTTCCTTAATTCTTTTTAATACCTGCAAACCATCCATGCCTGGCATTTTTATATCTGTTAACACAATGGCAGGACCATGCTCCTGAAACAATTCCAGCCCCTGTTCCCCACTGGTAGCAGTAATGGCCTCATATCCATAGGCCTGCAAAAAAAGCTCAAACATGTGCAAAGTTGGTTCTTCATCATCTATAACCAGAATTTTCTCCCTTTCTGACATAATGACTCCTTTTATTACTCCTCACCGGGCGACCGCCGGTTGCCTCTGTATCCACCTCGTCACGCCTCACGCTTTACAAAAAATTATCCTGCCGGAAAAATTATATCTATCCTGGTACCCTGTCCGGGCACGCTATGTATATCTATCTGACCTTCGTAATCTTTTACAATACCATAAGTGATGGCCAGACCCAGCCCCATACCCTGACCAGCTTCCTTGGTCGTATAAAATGGCTCAAAAATTTTATCCCTGGCCGAGTCAGGGATACCAATTCCATTGTCCTCAAACCGGACCACCACTCGTCCTTCCCTTTCAAAAGTAGAGATCCTGATCAAACCCTTATATGGGCCTCCTGCTTTCTTAGCGCGCTCCACAATCGCATCGCGAGCATTGGTTATTATATTAAAAAACACCTGTTGCAAACGATTATCATGAGCCAGAATGACCAGATTTTCCTTCAAGCTCAGCTCAAATTCTATATTCTGCAATTCTATCTGATGCTTTAAAAAGGATAAAACCCCCCGCACAGCATTGTTGACATCCACTTTCTCCTTAATCAATGAAGATTTACGGCTAAAAGCCCGTAAATTCTTGATAATCTCTGCTGCCCGGTCAACCTGTTTGCCTATCTCGGCAACCAGATGCAAAAACTTTTCTTTTTCCAGGGGCAAACCCTGGGCAGACGCACACCCGTGCTTCTCTACCATCAAGGCTAAAAACTCGCTGCCCATCTTAATAACATTCAACGGCTGATTCAGTTCATGGGCAATACCAGCAGACATCTCGCCCAGGGCCTTCATTTTGCTGGCCTGAATCAATTGGGCATCCTTTTCAATCATTTCAGTAACATCAACACAGGCCAGGATTATGCTTTGCTTACCCGCATAACTGATAGGACAGGCATGGGTGCTGACAAAAAAAGGTCTCCCGTCTTTTTTATAGTTGATCACTTTGGCGCGATATAAATATCCACTCTGCATAAATTTATCTTCTTCACCAGCAAAGACATCTTCACACTCAGGCCAGAGCCTCTTAAAAGACTGGCCTAAAAGTTCGTCTCTACTATATTCATACACTTCTTCAGCCCGTGGATTGGCATCCAGAATAGTATAATCATCTGCCTGAATAACAAAAATCGGATCCGGTCCACTGGCAAACAAAGATCGGTATTTGGCCTCTGACTCCCGGAGGCGTTTACGGTACAAACGAATGCTCCAGACCATGTTAATAAATGAATCTCTCAGTTGTACCAGTTCATCTCCTTCTCTTTTGCGGTAAAACAGGCAGTGCTCGCATTGCCTGATTTTTTCTGTTTCCATGTTTTTACGTTTTTCCGCGTCATCCTCCAGTAGCCTGGCCTGGTCCAGGTGCCAGCACGGCATATTGGTATCAATATAAGCCGGGCATTTGGTTACATCCCATTCTCTATCCACATCTTCCATATCCAGAGCAATGTCAAAATCTCCCCGGCTTAAAGTATCAGCTATTCTGGTCAACTTGCTCACCGGCTGGGTTATAGCCCCTGCCAGTCTATGACTGAGCCAGAAAATAAAGACAATAACCAATGAAATAAATCCCAGAAAGGTAATGCGCAATTTAGAGACCAGTCTGTCAATATGGGCCTTGTTCAGGCCCACATGCACGGTCCCAATGCGATAAATTCCCTCCCTGACAGGAACTGCTATATCGTATGTGATTTTATTATGCACCCTTACCAGTTGCAGGCTCTGCTCTTTTTCTCTGGGCAGGTCCAGTTTTTTTAATTTTTCAGGAAAAGGATGAGTAAAAGTATGAGAAATCACTTTATTCTTCTGATCAGTAATAAAAATATAGTTTATAAGTTCTCTGCGTTCACTTAAATAAGCCTCATCAAAAATTAACGCCAGAAGACGAGAATAATTTTTGTCCAGAATAAACCCGCCTCCGCGTTCAGCAATACTGTGGGCAATGGCCACGCCTCTGGCCTCCAGTTCTCTGGTCAGGCTGGACACCAGGATCCACCTTGCAAGCATGGCAATGGCTATACTGATAATTAAGATAACCAGAATAATGGATAAAAAAATCTTATTTTTCAGGGAAAGCTTTTTGAATCTTGAGCGCATGGGCAATACTTTTCCAGTCTTCAATTAAAACAAATTCATCATTAACCAGGCGGGTGAAAAAAATACTGTCCATACCCTGGTGATCATGCGGACCAAAATGAACAGTAATATCTCCTTCCAGGGTAAACTCTTTAATGGACTCAATGGCCTTAATCAGTTTTGACCTGGTTAAATTCCGGCCAGCCCGTATAAGTCCTTCCACAAGCACCCTGGCATTGATATACCCTTCAAATCCCACATAATTTGGCTTATCCTGTGGATAATACCTTTTGAGCAAATTAATATAGTTAATAGCTCCTTTTTTTTCAGCACACTCAAGAGACACAGGAGGCGGGACAACCTGGGACATGAGCACTATTTCCTTTGTTCCTTTAAGTTTTCTGGCCAATTCTTCTGCGCCGACAAAAGAAAGATTATAAAAAACAGGATGATAATCTTTTTCCTGGGCCAGTTGAATAAACCTGGCACAAGGGCCGTAAGTGCCGATCATAACCACTGCCTGCGCATGAGACAACCTGATTTTATTAAAAGCCTCATCAATATCCAGGGTACCGCGAATATATGAACCTCTGGCAACCGGTGCCAGGCCAAAATCCTTTAAAGCCAATTCTGTGCCGGTCAGCCCATCAAACCCATAAGCATCATATTGGTAAAAAACAGCTATACGCTGTAAGCTCAAATCCCGTACCAGATGACGCACTGCTTCTCTGGTCTCCTGATAATATGAAGGACGAATATTAATTAAATAGGGGTTAAAAGGTTCCCGCAAAGCATTGGCCCCTGTAAACATGCCTATTAAAGGGATCCTGGCATCCTCAATCATAGGCAGAACCTTAACTGTTGTAGGCGTGCCTACATAGCAAAAAAGGGCAAAAACCTGATCATCAATCAAAAGACGCTGGGTATTGGCCAGACACTTAGGCGGATCATAACTATCATCATAGGCTATAATCTTGATTTTGCGGCCATACACCCCTCCATTTTCATTAATATAATTAATATAACATTTTGCCCCACGCAGGGTCTGCGTGCCCAGATAACCAGCATGTCCCTTTAAAGCCAAAGATGAACCCAGAATGATCTCTTTATCTGTCACCCCAATCTGCTCATCCCTGTTGCAGGCTACCTCCTGCTGCGAGGTACAAGCAAATATAAACAATAAATAAAAAAACAAAAAAATAAATTTATAGTTAAAATACATTATCCTGAACATCCTTTTAAATTGTTCACATTTCTGTTTAACAGAGTTAAAATTTAGTATAAAATGATATATGTCAAAAACGATTTAAATTATACTATTCCATAACTCAACTTTCGGAGTTCCGAAAGTTGAGAAATCCGAAATCCGAATATCGAAATCCGAAACAAACTCGAATTTTTTAATGTTCAAATGACCAAAACACGGTTGATTTAGACGATTTTCAGGCGATTTAAGCCAATGCGGATCGTTTCCTGAAAACTGAATATACTGACAATTCGACTCTATAACTGATTGAAAATATTGAACAATTTTTCAACTCAGAAAGTTGAGTTACCTGAATCGAGGTAATTCACCCTTACCCCTTACCCCTTACCCCATATTGCTTTTGCCATTCATCTAAAAACAAGATTGCTGTTTCCAGAGGAGTCAGCTTTCCCTGTTCCTGCCTGACATAATGCACAATATCCTCAAAATTGGCGTTTTTGCTCAATCCCAGTCTGGCCAACAATTTTTCCAGTTCACCTCGCAAATCTTCAGGCAGATCAGCAAACCACGCATCATGTTCCTGTTTCAGCCCTTCAAAGTCAAGTTGTTCATCAATATAATCAAGCAGAGTCTGCATTCGATGTACATAAGTATGTTTCTCCAGGACCTTTTTCCTCGCCTTAGCAGCAAAAGCAAGCCGTTCTTCCTCGTGTGCCAGAAAATAGTCTATCTGTTCCTGCAACTGATCCATATCTTTAAAAGTAACTAGCTCATCCTGTTCAAAAAGCTCCCCCAGTAAACAACGTTCATCAACCAGTTGAAATGCTGCACAAGCAGCCAGTTCAAAGGTTCTTGGATTGACAAAATCACCACCACTTACCAATTGATCATCCTTGATGCTGGAGTGCAAATTAAGGTTAATTTTAGTGGCATTAAAAATTTTTACAGCCTCTTCCGGGCTTATGCGCTGTCCATTTTTTTGCAAAAGCGGGGCAAGGGCAAAATCGCCGTCCCATTCCGTGCCCCAGATTTTAAAATCATAATGTATAAGATACTTAAAGGCCTTACGCCTGTTAGGATATCCAGCACCCAGAAAAGATACGTCACTACCATACATTTTTTTTTCAACAGGATTTAACTCAAGTGGGCGGTGAAAATCTGGATCCGCGGCCAGAGGAAGATAAAAAAAGTTGTTAACTCCAATTTTTTGAAGTTCAGAAAAAAAAGGCTCTTTTTGAATCACGGCAAAAAAATCATAATAAGGAGCAAAGGCACGCCAGTAGCCAAAAATGCGATGGTCCTCCACAAACCACATGGCCGTTGCCACACCATCCCGGCGCAATTGCTTCAGAGTCTGTCTGCTCAAAGGCGCCTGGGCCAGGGCCAGAACAAGGTGAGGTTCAAAATTATCCACCTTTGTCCGAACGGCATTGGACACGACCTGCAAAAAGCTATTTTCCAGATATTCCAGATCAGTGGAACGAATACGAAGTTTTTTTAAAGCTGTAAAAGCCGAATAAAATTCGGGTGCATCAAACACCTCAACCAGATGCCCCATTTTTTTCAAGGCTTGCGCACAATACTGCCCAATGGGTAAAGACCCTCCATACATGGGCAACACGACTAGAATTTTTAATTTTTTCTCACGCATCTGAATTCCTGAGATTTAACGCCAGGGGCAAACACTGGGGGTTGCCCCTACATTTTCCTCTTTTGCCTTTTCTCTTTCCTCATCCCTATTCACTATTCACTATTTTTATACAAGCCTGGGTCATATCATCCATAAGGGGGCCATGCTCAAAACCAGCTAAATGCAAAATACCATGCGCAAGCAAACGCACAAGATGTTCTGTTCCATCCTGACCGTATAAAAAAATTTCCCTGGTTAACGAATCAACACTTAAGACTAACCGCCCCAGAAACTCAGGATTTTGCTCATCTTCTGCTGGAAAACTAAGCACATTGGTTGGGCCAACGCAACCTAAAAATTTTATATTTAGTTCCTCAATTACCTCATCATCAACCAGTTCTACCTCAATATCTTTTTCCTCAAGTCTCAGAAAAGACATAATCCTGTCAATGATGGGTAAAAGTTCCCGTTTGTTTATGGGCAAAGTGGGATTGAGGCGAGAGATTGTTTTTAAATATATCATCTTCCCAGCTTCCTATCTTCCCTTCTTCTCAACTTCCTCTTCCCTGCTTTCATATCGCTCATAAGCCTTAACAATGCGACCAACCAGATTATGGCGAATAACGTCCTGTTCATCAAAATAGACAAATTTAATCTCAGACACATTGCTCAAAACCTTTTGAGCCTGAATCAAACCTGATCTGGCTGCTCCTGGCAGATCTATCTGGGTCACATCACCAGTAACTACTGCCTTGGACCCAAATCCCATTCGGGTCAAAAACATCTTCATTTGCTCTGGCGTAGTATTTTGCGCCTCGTCCAGAATGATAAAGGCGTCATTTAATGTTCTACCCCGCATAAAGGCCAGGGGAGCAACCTCAATCACTCCGGTTTCTAACATTTCCTGAACTTTTCTGAAATCAAGCATATCATGCAAAGCATCATAAAGAGGCCTTAAATACGGGCTAACCTTTTCCATCATATCTCCAGGCAAAAAACCAAGCTTTTCTCCGGCTTCAACAGCCGGTCTGGCCAAAACCAACCGCTTAATTTTCTTTTGCATCAAAAAGGATACTGCCACTGCAACTGCCAGATAGGTCTTGCCCGTACCAGCCGGCCCAATTCCAAAGACAAGATCATTATCTTTTATCGCCTGCAAATAATTTCTCTGGCTTAAAGTCCTGGGGGCAATAGTCTTCCTGGGCGAAACCACAAATACTTCCTGCTTGAAAATCTTCTTCAAGTTGGCTTTACTGTCTTTGGCCAATATCTTGAGGCCTGCTTCAATATCCTGTGGATAAACCTTGTAGCCTGATTTTAAAAGATCATAAAACTGAACCAGACAATTTTTCGCCCAATCAAGTGAGTGCTCATCCTGGGCCTTAAGGTAAATATTTGTCCCCCGACTTTCTATCAATACATTTGTGGCCTTATGGATCATGTCTAAATTCTGTCCATACGGGCCGAATAATTCCTGAACCAGAGCGCTGTCTTTAAAGCTTATACTTATTTCTAAAAATTTTTTCATTATCTTCCTCAAAAACGTGAGTGATCAGTGTAAGTGTGTTTTTATATTTTATTAACTCTAAATAGCTCATATAAAAATGTCAAAAGAATTAATACTGAATCCGTGAACAAAAAAACTGGAAAGTCAACTGGAATTCAGTTAAGGGCAGCAGGACCATCCTATCTTAACGAAGGGGCCCCTGTAATCTGGGTTTCCAGATCAAAGCTTTGTTTGAGGTTAAGTTATGGATTTTAAGCTCCTTTTAACCACCTTTGGAACCTTATTTCTGGCTGAGCTTGGAGATAAAACTCAGTTGGCCTGTATTATGATGGCCACCAGAACACAAAAACCCTGGACAGTCTTTGTGGGCGCATCTTTAGCTCTTGTTACTGTTAGTTTTTTAGGGGTTGTTTTTGCTAATTTTATTTGTCAGTATATCTCCGGTGACATAATAAAAAAAGTTGCTGCATCAGGGTTTGTTTTGATAGGTATTTTGATGTTTTTTGATAAAATTTAGACATTGAACAAATTACCAGGAAAGGAGTTTACAAGATGGATCTTTACGATCTTTTTTTCTACCTTTCACTTGGAGCCGGTTTTTTTATGGCTTTTAATCTGGGCGCAAATGATGTGGCCAACTCCATGGCCTCCGCAGTTGGTGCAAGGGCCATTTCTGTACGGCAGGCTGTTTTTATTGCTGGTATTTTAAACTTTGTCGGTGCTGTTTTTCTGGGTTCTCACGTCACGGCCACTATCAGCAAGGGTATTATCAATGCCCAATATATCAATGACCCCAAAATAATCATGATTGGCATGTTTGCGGCTCTTATTTCTGCTGCTATGTGGGTACTTATCGCCACCTTAACAGCTCTGCCTGTCTCATCTACCCACTCCATTGTGGGCGGAATATTGGGCTTTGGCATGGTGGCTGGCGGGCCTTCAGTTGTCAACTGGCTTAAAATGGGAGGAATTGTCCTTTCCTGGATTATTTCTCCTTTTTTTGCAGCAACAATAGCCTACCTGATCTTTACCCACATCCGCAAAACAATTTTTTTCAGCCGCGATTTCATAAAACAGGCCAAAAAATGGGGACCTATCTGGATGGGCCTTACTATCTTTTTAATTGCACTTTCCTTTTTATATAAAACTCCTGTTGGTAAAAGGCTGCATCTGGCCTGGCCTGTTTCCCTGCTTATTGCCCTGGGCCTGACTGCTTTTGTCTGGGCCGCAGGCAGATATTTTGTAAACAAAATTGTTACCGCCAAAATAAAAGGGGCAGAAGGCGTAGAAATCATCTTTCGCAAATTGCAGATAGGCACTTCCTGTTACGTTGCCCTGTCTCATGGAGCCAATGATGTAGCCAATGCCATTGGGCCGGTAGCAACCATTTATCTCATTGCCAAAGAACATATCTTCAAATCCCATACAGATATTCCTCTATCCATTCTCATTCTGGGCGGCTTTGGCATAGCAGTGGGAATCATGATTTTAGGTCATAAGGTTATGGCTACTGTTGGTGAAAAAATCACCACGCTTACCAATACACGCGGCTTTGCCGTAGATTTTGGCACAGCAACCACTGTACTGGCAGCATCAAATATGGGATTGCCTGTTTCCAGTACCCATGCTGCTGTTGGTTCTGTGATAGGTGTTGGCCTGGCCAGAGGTTTTAGCGCTGTTGACTTTAAAATATTAGGTAAGATATTTATTTACTGGATCCTTACCGTGCCCATCGCAGCCCTGACCAGCATCATTATTTTTCAACTATTGAAATGGATTGTAATTTAAATGATCAGGAGGAAATTATGTTAAGAATACCTTTTTTTGGTTTGTTAACCCGACGTTCCCCAATGGAAGGATTGGTAGAGCATTATGATAAAATAGCTGGCTGCGTAAAAATTATCAAAGAATCCCTTGAATGTTACGTCTCTGGCGGCGGAGCATGTCGCGAATTTAAGGAATTGGCCAGAGAAATTGACCAGATTGAAAACCATGCTGACAAAATCAAACGCAATATCCGCAACCACCTGCCTCGCAGTTTGTTCATGGCAGTGGATAAAACCCTTTTTCTCAATTATACCAAAAGCCAGGACAATATTCTGGATTCAGCCCAGGATGCCCTGCAATGGCTGGGTATGCGCCGGGTGGTTATCCCTGAGGAGTTTCAAAAAGACCTCATCTTTTTGATTGATGAAGTAGGCTCAGCTACAGAATTATTGGGACCAGCCCTGAAAGCCACAATTGCCTTTGTTCATGGAGAGAACCTGGATCGCGAAGGAACCAAAGAAAAATATCGGGCTGTGCGGCAACAAAGATACCGTATCCAGCGTGCCAACAGGGAACTAACCATTAAAATCTATAATTCAGAGCTGGACTTTAAAGACATCTACCAGCTCATCCATTTTGTAAACTGTCTGGATGATATGGCTCATAATTGTGAGAATTGCGCGGATATCTTAAGGGCCATGATTGCAAGATAGAAAGTTCAAAGTTCGACGTTACTGTTCACAGATCAAAGAACTCAACTTTCTGAGTTGTAAAAAATGTTTAATCCTTTCAGCAGATTACAAAACAATATCGAAAAGATATTCCATTTTCCGGAAACAATCTAATAAAGGCATTAATCGCCAAAAATTGTCTAAATCAACCGTGTTTTGGTCATTTGAACATTAGAAAATTCGGATTTGTTTCGAATTTCGATATTCGGATTTCGGATTTTGGTGCGTTAGCCCTGGGTTGGGAGTCGTGAGGCTATGTGGAATATCTGGTTTGCTGACTCGTGACTCTTAGACTCTCGGTGCCCTGGATTAAGTGGACTGGAATTTACAAATCACGGATTGCGAATGGAGTAATTGCTATGAATGAAGAAAAGTTCGATTCTCAAGTTTCAGAGCAAGATCACGGTGAAAATCCTGAAAAAAAAGAGAAAAATGAACACGAATCTGACGATATAGATTTTCCCACTACTCTTCCACTTCTGGCTGTGCGGGACATTGTGGTTTTTAACTATATGATTCTGCCTTTGTTTGTGGGCCGGGAAAAGAGCATTCAGGCTGTAGATGCAGCTCTGAACAAAAATAGATACATTTTAATTTGTGCTCAAAAAGACGAAAAGATAGATGACCCTGGCCCGGATGATGTTTATCATACAGGCACTGTAGGCATGATTATGCGCATGTTAAAGATGCCAGATGGTCGGCTTAAAGTGTTGATCCAGGGGCTCAGGCGGGCCAGGATTAAACATTTTCATCAGCATGAACCTTTTGATCTGGTTGAAGTAGAGCCCTTCAAAGAAAAAGAGGTGAAAGAATTTGGTCCCGAGGAAGAAGCCTTGCTCAGGGCGGCCAGAGAGCAAAGCGAACGCATCTTAACCATGCGCGGCATTGATGCTACTGAAATTATGGCTGTTTTAAACAGTGTTGACGATCATGGCAGGTTGGCCGACCTTATTGCCTCAAACCTGCGCATGAAAACAGATGAGGCGCAGAAAATACTGGAATGTGAGGATCCTGTTGAGCGACTTAGATTGGTGAATCAGCAATTAGCCAAAGAACTGGAAGTAGCCACCATGCAGGCCAAGATTCAGAGCATGGCCAAGGAAGGCATGGACAAGGCCCAACGTGAGTATTTTTTAAGAGAGCAACTCAAAGCCATTCGTAAAGAGCTGGGCGATACCGGGGAAGGACTCGAGGAGATCGAAGAATTACGCAAGGCTTTTAAGAAAGCAGGCCTGCCAGCCAAAGTATTTAAGGAAGCAGAGAAGCAACTGAAAAGGCTGGAAAGCATGCATCCTGAATCTTCTGAGGCCACAGTTATTCGCACCTACCTGGATTGGCTGGTGGAGTTGCCCTGGAAAAAGTTTTCCCGTGATCGCATCGACATAAAAGAGGCTGAAAAGATACTCAACGAGGACCATTATGATCTGGAAAAGGTCAAAGAGAGGATCCTGGAATATTTAAGCGTCCGAAAACTAAACCCCAAAATGAAAGGGCCTATTCTCTGCTTTGTCGGACCTCCAGGAGTGGGTAAAACCTCTCTGGGGAGATCCATTGCACGGGCCTTAAACAGAAAATTCGTGCGTATGTCTCTGGGTGGAATGCGTGATGAAGCCGAAATCAGAGGACATCGCCGAACATATATTGGCTCTATGCCAGGACGAATTATTCAGGGCATGAAAGAGGCAGGAACTAAAAATCCTGTTTTTATGCTTGATGAAATTGATAAAGTGGGCTCTGATTTCAGAGGCGATCCTTCTTCTGCTTTGCTTGAAGTTCTGGATCCAGAACAAAATTATAGCTTTACTGACCATTACTTGAATGTGCCTTTTGATTTGTCCAGGGTCATGTTTATCTGTACCGCCAATATGCTGGATACGATACCGTCTGCTTTGCTTGATCGCATGGAAACGATTCGTATTCCAGGATATACTGAACAGGAAAAGATTAAAATTGCCAGAAAATATCTTTTGCCAAGACAGATCGAAGAAAATGGCCTGAAACCTGAAGATTTACAGATTAGTGATCAGGTGTTGGCTAAAATAATCAGAAATTATACCAGGGAAGCAGGCCTGAGAAACCTGGAAAGAGAAATCGGCAATATTTGTCGCAAAGTTGCCAGACAGGTGGTGGAAGGGGAAAAAGGGCCTTTCAGGATTACACTTAAGCAGCTGAATAAACTTTTAGGGCCGCCTAGATTTCTGGATGAAGATCGGGAAAAGGAACTTCCGCCAGGAGTTGCACTGGGCCTTGCCTGGACTCCTTATGGTGGCGAGGTTTTGCATATTGAGGTCAGTGTGATGCCTGGTAAAGGAAAACTTATCCTTACCGGTCAGATGGGCGATGTTATGAAGGAAAGCGCTCAGGCTGCCTTGAGCTATGCGCGTAGTTGTGCCTATAAGTTTAAGCTTTCTGATGATTTTACCGAGAAAAAAGATATTCATATCCATGTTCCAGCCGGGGCAACTCCAAAAGATGGCCCTTCAGCAGGCATAACCATGGTTACAGCCCTTATTTCCGGCCTGACCAATAAACCCGTTGCCAATGATATTGCCATGACTGGTGAGATTACCCTGAGAGGCAGGGTGTTGCCTGTGGGAGGGATCAAGGAAAAGATCCTGGCGGCTGTGAGTGCAGGAGTAAAAAAGGTGATTATTCCAGCTCAGAACAAAAAAGATCTGGAAGAGATACCCAGGGAACTTAGACGAAAAATTAAGGTCACAACAGTCGAACACATCGATGATATCTGGCCTATTGTGCAGCTGAATGGTCAGAGCAGGAAAAAGAGGATGGGAAAATAGGAAGATCGAGAAGATAACCGGTCGTAGGGGCAGATCCTGTATCTGCCCCCGCCGGGATTCAGGTTTAATCAAAGTCTGCTAACAAAGCCCCGATATGTACTCCCTCAATCAAAGAGCTTTGTTGATATTTGTTCCTTATTCGCCACTGGGCCTGCTGCAATTGTTCGTTGACAATACCATTTCTGGTGGCAGTATAGGCCTCAATAAAGGCAGCCAGGTTATCACACACCTTGAGCAGATATCCATCCTTGGGATCAAATCTGTCTTCATTATATTGGTTTTGAAGCTGCTCCCAGGTTACTATTCTGGCCTCACCATCGACAATTATTGTGGAATCAAACTCAGAACCTATATCAATACCCAGATAATATTTAAGTCTGACGACCAGGTCTTTATATCCTCCTGCGTTTAAGAGGTTAAATACCCTGCGATCAAGCTCTTTGCATTCATACTCTTTGATTAGATTTCCAATCCGTTTCACTGACTGTTTTACAGGGGAGATGATATCTCGCGTCAAAAGTTCTGGCAGGTCGTGAAACAGGCCAGCAAAAAAATTGTTTTGCCGCCTTTTTGCACACGCTCCCACTGCCAGACTAAAAAAATAGGCGTAACAGGCAACAATAAACATATGTCCCAGAACCGAGGTCTCCGGGATGCGCGGAGTCTGTGACCATCTTTTTTGAAACCTGAGTTGCCCACATAAATTGATGAATCTGGTTAGTTCGGCTTTTGGGTCATTAATTAGTTCGGGCACTCCAACCAGGTCAGTATATTCTTTCAAGCAGTTAAAAAAATTTTCTTCTATTTCATTTATCTCTTCATCCCTTCTGTTTAATTCTTTGATCAAACCAAATTCCCACTGACTGGCAAAGATGTGGGCTGCCTCTAAAATTCTACGGGCCAGGGAACTATCTTCATTAGTCAAATATTCCTTCAGTTTATGCCAGAAGTCTTTCCCCAGGGGCTGCACCCTGGGTTGTAACTGATCCAGTACCCACTGGGTCAGCTGATAATAGTGGGCAGGGTTGGCCTTGATTTTATAGAAAATTGGAGGTTTAATGTCGGTGATAACAAGGCGATAAAGATAATCAAAAATTCCTCCCAGGATTATATCCTCGGCTAAATCATTCCTTTCTTTTTCGGGTACTTTTTTTGCGTTTAAAATATAGAGAACAAAGGCCAGAATCATTTTATGGCCCTGTTTGTCCACTTCCACCAATTCCATGGGCCTTAGTTTGTCATTCCACCTTTTCATAAAAGATCCGGAAAAAATGAGTTGCAAAAGACTTTTTCTTATACTAGGCACATTTCCCTCCATCTTTAAAGTTTTGGCTTGAGTAAGTTAACTCAACTTTCTGAGTTGAAAAAATGTTTAATATTTTCAATCAGTTACAGAGTC
>OFBA01000069.1_pt1 | contig 17250 bp, 16 predicted proteins | sample 1520391 | NCBI WGS metagenome assembly OFBA01 (sample SAMEA3696446, study PRJEB22514) | metagenome | biome: water; feature: marine; material: hydrothermal vent | place: Pacific Ocean | collected 2014-08-12 | depth 1521 m
AATATCAACTGTACAAAATTTACAACCAAGGCGACATTGTTAATCGGGATGAGACCTTGGCCAGGGTTTATTTACATCGATCATCAGAGAGTGGATACTCCATCGCCCAATTCCAACTAGGCCATCTTTATCAGCAAAAACAATTATGGCAAGATGCGGTTAAATGGTTAACGTTATCTGCTCAAAAAAATTACGCACCTGCAAAATCATTACTGGTCGAAGTAAAATTATCAGCGGATAAAATTGCTGAGGAAAGAGCCAATAGTGATAATACTGAAGTGCTTGAATCGAATGACACTGATTTAGAAACGTTACAAATTCAATCTGAGTCAGCGCCTTCACTTTTAAGTGCTAACTCTAACGAGCCTGTGTTAAGTCTAATCTCTAACGAAGATCAAATTGCTCGATCATTGGCTGACAACACCAAGGTTATGAGTAATGTTGAAAAATTGGTAATCAGCGCTAAACAAGGTAATCCTATTGCCCAGCATAATTTAAGCACCTTGTTTAGTATTGGCGCTTTGGTACCAAGAGACAATAGAAAGGCCTTTATGTTGATGCAAGAAGCTGCCAAGCAAGGGTTAACGCAATCTCAAAATTCTTTGGCGATGATGTATATCAATGGTGTTGGTGTTGAGCCTGATTATCAGTCAGCTTATTTTTGGGCCAGTACTTCAACGCGTCAAGGTGACCACGAAGGTCAGCAAATTCTGTCATATCTAATTTCTATTGCTCAATAGGCCGATGGCAGATAAACCAACATCCAATTTTTGGCAAACACTCACATTGGATCAAATGAGCCGAACCCAATGGGAGTCGCTTTGTGATGGTTGTGGGCGTTGCTGTTTGCACAAATTGGAAGATGAAGATACCGATGAAATTTATTTTACGGATGTCGCTTGTCGCTACTTAGATGAAGAAACTTGCCAGTGTCAACATTACGATACTCGACAATCTTTAGTGCCAGACTGCTTAACCATTTATCCTAATTGGGGTGAGAAATTTAATTGGTTACCAAAGACTTGTGCTTATCGATTACTCTCCGAAGGCAAGGCGTTGCTTGACTGGCATCCTCTGATTAGTGGCGATGTTAATTCAGTGCATTTGGCAGGGATTTCTGTACGTGGTCGTACCTTTAGAGACGACGAAGTGGCTGAAGAAGATGTCTATAAACATGTTATTACTTGGGTGGACTGATGATGAAGATCGTACCATTGTTGTTTTTATTGCTTGTTAAGAGTGCGATAGCGCAGTGGCCCCATGAAAATATTTCACAAGCCGTATTTGCCAAATCGGTAGAAGATAGGGCGCCCATTGAGATAGTGACAGGAGCGAATGATTCTTTAGGTAAAATCTACTTCTTTACCAATATCCGTGATTTAACAGGTGATACCATTACCCATCGTTGGATTTACAAGGATAAGGTTAAGGCTGAGATCAGTTTTAATATTAAAGGGAAAAGGTGGCGTGTATGGTCAAGTAAAAACCTTTGGCATACATGGACAGGGCAATGGAAAGTTGAAGTAATAAATCAACAAAATGAATTACTATTGACAAAAATATTTGAATTTAGAACAGTACCTTTAAAAAGGGGCACAGGAAAGAAAAATGGATAAAGTAGTACTCGCTTATTCGGGCGGATTAGACACAAGCATTATTGTTAAATGGTTGCAAGATACTTACCAGTGTGAGGTGATTACCTTCACTGCCGACATTGGCCAAGGTGAAGAGGTGGAGCCGGCACGCGCTAAAGCGAAAGCAGCCGGTGTTGAGCAAATCTTTATTGAAGATTTACGTGAAGAATTTGCACGTGATTTTGTCTTTCCAATGTTCCGTGCCAATGCAATTTATGAAGGTGAATACTTATTAGGCACCTCTATTGCTCGCCCTTTAATTTCTAAACGTTTGGTGGAAATTGCCCATGAAGTAGGTGCAGATGCCATCTCACATGGCGCCACTGGCAAAGGTAACGATCAGGTGCGTTTTGAGCTTAATGCTTATGCACTCGATGCTGACATCCAAGTGATTGCCCCATGGCGTGAGTGGGAATTATCTTCTCGTGAAAGTCTAATGGCTTATGCAGAAAGCCATGGTATTGAGATTGATTACAAAAAACAAAACAAAAAATCTCCCTATTCAATGGATGCGAATTTATTGCACATTTCATATGAAGGTGATATTTTGGAAGACCCTTGGGCAGAGCCTGAAGACGACATGTGGCGCTGGACAGTGTCGCCTGAGAATGCACCTGATAAAGCCGAAACTATTGAGATTACTTATACTAAAGGCGATATTACCGCCATTGATGGCGAAGTAATGAGCCCTGCAACCGTGATGGAAGTATTGAACCAACGTGCGGGTGCACACGGTATTGGCCGTGATGACATTGTTGAAAACCGTTTTGTCGGCATGAAATCACGTGGTTGTTATGAAACCCCCGCTGGTACCGTTATGCTTAAGGCACATCGTGCCATGGAAAGCCTTACGCTTGATCGTGCAGCAGCACATCTTAAAGATGAACTTATGCCAAAATACGCCGAGATGATTTATAACGGTTTTTGGTTTGCACCAGAGCGTGAAATGCTACAAGCAGCGATTGATAAAACTCAAGAAACCGTTAATGGCACAGTCCGCCTTAAACTTTATAAAGGCGGTATTACGGTTGTTGGACGTAAATCTGATGATTCACTTTTTAGTGAAAAAATCGCCACCTTTGAAGATGATGAAGGTGCGTATGATCAAAAAGATGCAGCTGGGTTTATTAAACTTAATGCACTTCGCTTGCGACTCAAGGCTCTAAAGTAAAAAAACAAGCCGTTCTTAAAATTTCCTAAATTTTTCAAAATACCCACTAAAAATACCATTTAGTGGGTATTTTTATATTAAAAATGGCATTTTAAAGTATAAAAGTGGGTTTTTTATTAAATTATAAGACTTATTTCCATTATTTTATAAATTTTAGACAATAAAAAGCCCGATAAAAATCGGGCTTTTTATGTATGGAGGCCGGAACCAGAATCGAACTGGTCTAGATGGATTTGCAATCCACTGCATAACCGATTTGCTATCCGGCCAAGGTTGTTTGCAAAGGGCTATATAAAAAAAGCCTGTCACGACAGGCTTTTGAATTTGGAGCGGGAAACGAGATTCGAACTCGCGACATTCACGTTGGCAACGTGATGCTCTACCAGCTGAGCTATTCCCGCAATAGGTGGCAAATTATAGTGTTTTTTCGCTAAGAGTCAAATGTTTTTACACCTTCTTTTAAATAAATAAAGCCTGAGTACAAGGTTAGCAAGGTTGCAGCTAGTAATAAAGTCACACCGACCTCAAAACTTGGCAAGCCAAAGAAGGGTTGTTGATAAAGTAAGAACAAAATGGCAAAGACTTGCACAAAGGTTTTAACCTTACCAATATAGGAAACATTGACTGTAGATCGTTGACCAATGGTGCCAATCCATTCTCTAAGAGCAGAGACTAAAATCTCGCGAGAAATAATAATCAGCGCACAAATGGTAATGTACCAATGTGTATCAGTGGGATAGAAATCCACCAATAATATCAGTGCCACAGACACCATTAGCTTATCGGCAACCGGATCTAGAAAAGCACCGAGCTGTGAAGTCATGTTGAGTTTTCTGGCTAAGTAGCCATCCAAATAATCAGTGGTGCTAATAAAAGCATAAACGCCAGTCACCCAAAAATTAATTTGCGTAAAAATATTGTCAGGTGCCTTACTATTAATAAATCCATCTGGATTGTAAGCAGGCTGAAAGTAATACAACGCAACAAAAATTGGAATCAGTGCAATTCTTGAAAGGGTAATTATATTAGGTAGTGTCATCATGAGAGATATTCTAACAGAGAATAGTAGATTTGTTGACACTTGAAAATGGTGGGCCCGACAAGAGTCGAACTTGTAACCGCTCGGTTCGTAGCCGAGTACTCTATCCAGTTGAGCTACGGGCCCATAAAGCGTGTAATTATCACCATATTCGACTCAAAGGTCAAGCGAGAAGTGGTTTATTTTTGTAAGCGATTGACCAATTGATCAAGTTGTACCATGCGCGAGCCTTTAATCAGTACCGTGGCATTGATATGATGCGTTAATAGGCGCGAAGCTAATTGATCCAAATCATCAAAATGCATGCCGTCATAATGCTTAGCTAGTTCTCCATAGCTGTAAACCGCATCTAGTGAATCTTTGGCTAATTGTCCAATCTGTTGATGGAAAGTTTTGGCCTCATCGCCCAATTCTGCCATGCTACCAAGTACGGCAACTTTTTCACCGGTAAAGGTGAGTAGTGTATTAATTGCCGCCTTCATTGATTGCGGACTAGCATTGTAAGTGTCATCAATAATGGTTAGATTGGGTTGTTGGATAACATTGAGTCGGCCTTTTTCGGCTTGGGTATTTTCCAAACCTTGTTTGATGATATTAATATCAACAGCTAATGCATGTGCACAAGCACTAGCCGCTAAGGCATTATCAATATTATGTTGGCCAATCAGTTGTAAGGTAACCGCTACTTTTTGATTAGCAATATTTAAATCAAAGCCATTGTTGTTAATATGGCTAGCAAAAATATCACCACCTTTGCCAAAGCTGAGGTCGCCTACAAAGGCGGTATCCGTGTTAACGATGTTTTGACTGTCATCACTATAGATTTCACCTTTGGCCTTAACCAAATTATCAAAGCCACCGAACTCACCGATGTGCGCATCTAAGGTGTTAGTTACCACTGCAATATCAGGCTGTGCGATATTGCGTAAATAGGCAATTTCACTCAGATGATTGGCACCCATTTCCACCACGGCATATTGGTGTTTTTGCTCCAACATTAGTAAAGTCATCGGCACGCCAAGGTGATTGTTAAGATTACCTTTGGTGGCGAGTGTTGGTGCTTTTAAACTTAATATATTGGCCAACATATTTTTAGTGGTGGTTTTGCCGTTACTGCCGGTAATGGCCACAACGGTTGGCTTAATGTTATTTAGATGCCAATGTGCAAGATCAGTCAGTGCAATTTGAGTGTTATCTACCAGTAAAGTGGGTAGATTGGTTGACACGGGCTTGCTGATAATAACGGCGACTGCGCCCATTTTTTCAGCTTCATCTAGGTAATCATGTGCATCAAAATTATCACCAATCAGTGCGACAAATAAAGCGCCATCCATGCGTTGTCTTGTATCAGTACATACACCGTTAATTAAAATATCACTCTCAAGCAAGGCTTGGGAGTTGAAGATTTTGGCAATTTCGCTGAATTTAGCTTGCAGCATTTTGTGCAATTTCGATATCACTTAAGACCAGTGTCTTATCTTTAAATTCTTGGATGGACTCATGCCCCTTGCCAGCAATGAGTAAACACTCATTTTCATTTAAAGTGGTCATAGCAGTTTCGATAGCGAGTTGCCTATCAAGGGTAATGTCTAACTCGAAACTGTCATCAATACCACTGAGGATATCGTCAATAATCGCTTGTGGATCTTCATCTCGCGGATTGTCGTTAGTGAGTACGATGGTGCTGGCTAGATCGCTGGCAATCTTACCCATTTTGGCGCGTTTACCTTGGTCTCGATTACCACCGCAGCCAAAGACAATGCGCACTTGGTGATCTGGGTAATGGCTTTGCAAAGTGTTAATAGCATTTTCGATGGCATCTGGGGTGTGGGCATAATCGACCCAAGCCAAAGTATTTTTAATGCGATGCATCCGACCCGTTGGCGGGAACAAGTGGTGCAATAGTGGAATGATGCTTGAACGTTCAAAACCGAGTTGTTCGACACTGTTGAGTGCGGCCAGAACGTTGGATAAGTTAAACTGCCCTAATAAAGGAGACTCAAATACAAAGCCATCAAGTTGGCATAAAAAGCCTTCAGTTGTGGCGTTGATTTTTTCAAATTCATCTAGACTGTAGGTAGTTTGTGTGGCGTGTTTAGAGATGGCTAAAAAATCTGCATGTTGATCGTTGTCACGATTAATCACAACACTTTTGAGTGAGTCAAGAGCAAATAGTTTAAGTTTAGTATCTCGATATTCATCCAAACTGTGGTGATAGTCTAAGTGGTCTTGCGTGAGATTGGTAAAAACAGCTTGTTTAAAATTAATCCCTGCGACTCTGTCTTGATCCAGCCCGTGAGAAGAAACTTCTAATACTGCCGTGTGAATACCATCTTGATGGTATTGGTGAAGTGTTTTATAGAGCGTTAAAATATCGGGTGTGGTGTTATTAGAAACCACAGCGCTATGGGTGATACCTAAGGTGCCAATTAGACCGTTTTTGACCCCGAGCTGATTTAATAATTGTGAGATAAAATAACTCACTGAAGTTTTACCATTGGTGCCAGTGACGCCAATTACTTCCACCTGCATTGCTTGAGGGTAATAAGTACTCGCTAGCACTGGCAAATGTTGTTTGAGATTATCGACACGCACGCTTGGCACGCTACAATCAAAATCTTGTGAATCGATCAACACTGCAACACAGCCGTTTTCAATGGCTTGATCAACATAATCAATACCATGAGAAGACTGCCCTTGTAAAGCAATAAATACATCGCCGGTTTGTATATTGGTTGCATTTAAACACAGGCCTTGAGTTTCGATATCAATCTGCGTGTCAACAATATCAGTTAGTAGTTCATTTAAATTCATGTGAGTATTATAAAAGGTTTATTGCAAAATAAGACTGAATGGCGTTCCTTGATAGAAAATTTTATTGGTATTTGTACCAAAAAATGTTTTAAAGCCTGAACCTATAGCCGCTTTTTGATACAATAATGACTTTAAATATATTGAAGGGGCGGAAATGGCTTTAACACGTAGAGAGTTCATTAAGGTTTTAGGTGCTGGTTCGGCAGCCGGTTTAATTGGCACAGGACACGCTAGTAAAACCAGCTTGTTTGGTCAGGAAAATATGTACGAAGTGCCGAAAACAGGTAATGCTCGTATTTTGCATATCACCGATACGCATGGTAACTTATTACCTAACCATTTTCGTGAGCCAAATGTTAACTTAGGTTTTGGTTCTACTTTTGGCCAATTACCACATGTTGTTGGTAATAAACTTCTTAAGCAAATTGGCGTTAAGCCAGGTTCACCTGAAGCTCATGCTTTTACTTATAATAACTTCGAAGACTTGGCAGCCAAATATGGCAAGACCGGTGGTTTTGGACAAATCAAAACCGTATTAGAGTCTTTGAGAGAGGGTGCGGGCGGCGTACAAAATACGCTTACATTGGATGGTGGCGATACTTGGCAGGGTTCGGGTACATCACTTTGGACGCGTGGCGCAGATATGGTTGAAGCCACTAACATGCTCGGTGTTGATGTCATGGTTGGCCATTGGGAATTTACCTATAAAGAGGAAGAAACTTTAAAAAATATTGGCTTCTTTAAAGGTGATTTCTTGGGTCAAAACGTACGCATCATGGAAGACGCGCTGATGGGTGATGACTATTTCACCATGACGGAAAAATACGATGGTAACGGCTTGTTCGATGAAGATGAAGCATTACCGTTTAAGCCGTATGTCATTAAAAATGTAGGTGGACACCGTATTGCCGTGATTGGCCAAGCTTTCCCAAGAACATCAAATGCCAATCCACAAAAATACTTCTTCCCAGATTGGTCGTTCGGTTTGCGTGAAGATGAAATGCAAGAATTAGTAATCGATATTCGTGAAAATGAAAAGCCTGATGCGGTGATTGTAATCTCACACAATGGTATGGATGTTGATATCAAAATGGCTTCACAAGTGGTTGGTATTGATGCATTTTTTGGTGGTCATACGCATGACGGTATGCCTAAGCCTGTTGAGGTTAAAAATGCTGGTGGTGTTACAGTGGTGACTAACGCCGGTTGCTCGGGTAAATATATTGGTGTGATGGATCTCAATATTGTTGATCATAAAGTTTCTGGTTATGAGTACAAAATGTTGCCAATCATGACTAATTTAATCAAACCAGATGCGGCTATGGTCTCGTTTATTGACAAGATGCGTAATACTAAATACGACAAGAATGTGATTGAAGCGCGTAGTAGTGAAATGAGTAATAATCCAGATCGTGTGGGTAAAACTTATGATGCAATTTTGACTGAGAAGTTGTGTACCACCGAGCAAACACTTTATCGCCGTGGTAATTTCATGGGCACTTGGGATCAAGTTTTAGTTAACTCCTTGCGTGAAGAGCACAGTGCAGACTTTGCTATGTCAGCTGGTGTACGTTGGGGAACATCAGTGCCAGCAGGCCATGATGTCACCATGGAAGACTTAATGACGAATACTTCGATGACTTATGGTGAAACCTATGTGAGTGAGCTTAAAGGTGCGCAACTCAAAGACATCTTAGAAGGTATTGCTGAAAATTTATTTGTACAAGATCCGTACTTACAATCAGGTGGCGACATGGTACGAATGGGTGGTATGGATTACACCATTGATCCTGCTGCAGGTTTGGGCGAACGCATTAGTGACATGAAAGATGATGAAGGCACGCCAATCGACCCTAACAAATCGTACAAAGTATCGGGCTGGGCGCAAGTCGGTAGTATTGGTAATGGACGTTTAATGTGGGATGTAGCGGCAGATTATTTGCGTAAGCAAAAACACCTTAACTTGTCTAAGGTAAACCATCCAACCATTAAGGGTGTGAAAGATAACCCAGGTATTGAGAATTACGATGGTGAGTTAATTTAAGCGTTAATAACAAGATAATCAAACCCCGCTAGTCGGGGTTTTTTATTATGAGATTATTTCTAACCTTATTATTATTGTTAAGCTCGTTCGTAAAGGCGGATGTGGTTAAGCCTGCGCTAATAGAAATATCAATCTTTGAGGGTAAAACGCTTGAAGTTGAGATTGATCTAAGTCTTGAAGCGGCAATGACCGGTATTGGTACTCAATACAAAAAAACCACTGATGCGCCAAACTCAGATCATTATGATGAGCTAAGAGCGCTCGAACCCGATGTATTGCGTAAACGTTTTAAGGATTTTGAAACTGAATTCTTAAACAGTCTTGAATTGAGTATTAATGGTCAGACCCAAGTATTGACGTTAAGTCATGCAAAAATTGACATTATTGGTTATAAAAAACGACCGAGAAAAACCATTTTGACTTACCAAGTAAAACTCAGTGAATGGCCAAAAACATTGGCTTGGCAATATGGGAAGATCTATGGTGATAGTGCGTTACGTTGGCAAATGTATAAAAAGGATGAATATAATTGGAGTCAATGGCAATGGCTACGCAATGGAAAACCCAGTAGTGTGATTGACATCAATCATCCAGAACCACTCAGCACCACCCAGCGCTTTTTGCAATTTACTTCGATTGGATTTGACCATGTGATTCCTAAAGGTTGGGATCATATTTTATTTATTGTGGGCATGGCACTTTCGTCCTTATTATGGCGACAATTATTATTATTGGTTACTACGTTTACACTAGCACACACGCTGACATTAGGCTTAGCAATGATTGGCGTGGTGGAGGTATCGGCACGTATTGTTGAACCACTGATTGCTTTTTCTATTGTTTATGTGGCGATTGAGAATTTGATGACGCACCAATCCATCAAGCGTAAAAGTATTGTTGTATTTTTATTTGGTCTAATTCATGGTCTAGGATTTGCCACCATGCTTAAAGAATTTGAAATGTCACCTGATTCCTTTGTAACCACCTTGATTGGTTTTAACGTGGGCGTAGAGTTGGCACAAATTGTTATTGTCTTAGGTGTGGTCAGTGTACTGTTGACACTACGCAAGCTAAAATTGAATTATCGACAGTTGGCGGTTGTGCCAACTTCAATACTCATTGCACTGATTGGATTTTGGTGGGGCATAGAGAGATTAATTAATTAGCAGTTGCAAGTCTTTTTTCCTTCCATCCCCTTTGAGGGGTGGAAGGAAAAAAGACGCCGTAATTAAATTTAGATTATCTTGGCTTGCATGAGTGTGTGCGTGTTAATCGCGCCAACCACTTGATTGTCATTATCAACAACTGGCAACGAGTTGAGGTTGAATTCATCCATGATTTGCACCGCAACCACGGCGGGCTTGTCTGCCGATATTGATTTGCAATTAGCCGTCATGACATCGCCAATCGTGAGTGATTGAATATCACTATGAGCTTCCAATACACGTCTCAAATCACCATCAGTAAAAATACCTAATAGAGTGCTATTGTCAGTAATTAGTACCATGCCGAGTTTTTTCTGACTCATTACCAACAGTGCATCCAGCAGTTTGGTGTCAGTACTTACCGCTGGAATGTCATCATCGGTCTTCATAATGTTTTTAACAAAAGTGAGTAAGCGTCTGCCGAGTGCACCAGACGGGTGGGACCTAGCAAAATCATCGGGACTAAAGCCTTTGTCAGTCAGTAAGCTCACAGCTAGCGCATCACCCATGGCCAATGCAACTGTAGTAGATGAAGTGGGTGCTAAGTTGTGCGGACAGGCTTCTTTTTCAACGCTGACATCAAGGTGTACGTTACAAATACCGCCAATCGAGGAGCTTGCATTACCAGTCATGCCAATAATTGGTACGCCAAGGCGTTGGATAACCGGAACCAAGGTCATAATTTCATCAGATTCGCCAGAGTACGAAATACAAATCACCACATCGCCATCGGTAATCATGCCCAAATCACCATGGCCGGCTTCACCCGGATGCACAGCAAAAGCTGGTGTTCCTGTTGAGGCAAAGGTTGCGGCAATTTTGTTACCAATATGGCCAGACTTGCCCATACCAATAAGAGCCACTTTACCTGTGCAATTTTGAATGAGCACGCAGGCTTCAACAAAACTTTGATCTAAGTTATTAGCAAGCTGAGTAACGGCTTGTGCTTCAGTAAGAATAACCTCTTTAGCAGATTGTAAGAGTGAGATTGGCATGCGTCTTAAGTTTAGTTGATATAATGGTTGATTTTATCGATAACTAGAGCCAATGGGCAAAGAAAAGATCAAAATTTTATTTGTGTGTATGGGTAATATTTGCCGCTCACCTACAGCTGAAGGCGCTTTTAGATCGCAAGTAGAAAAGCGTGGTGTTGATAATTTGTTTGAAATTGATTCTGCCGGCACCCATGCATATCATATTAATGAGCAGCCCGATTCTCGCTCGCAATTATCAGCGCGTAAATTTGGGGTTGATTTATCTGATCAGCGTGGGCGCCAAGTTCACGAGTCTGATTTTTATCATTACGATTATGTCTTTGCCATGGATGCTTCAAATTTAGCTGACCTTCAGTTTATCTGCCCAGATGAACACCAGCATAAGCTTTCTTTGATGTTAGATAATATTCCTAAAAATAATGGAAAAAGTGTGCCCGATCCTTATTTCGAAGGACGCTTTGACGATGTCTTTGAGATGTTAAATCGTGCCAGTGGTTTTTTGCTTGAAACCCTATTAAAAAAAGTCTAAATCTTGTTGACATAGGCGCACCTTACACAGTATAATTTGACCCTTTATTGCCCCTGGAAAAAACAGTGGGTGATTAAACTTTAAATAATTTAAAAGCATTTCGGAGAAATTGTATTTATGTCAACAGTTAACCAATTGGTACGTAATCCACGTAAGAAAAAGGTTGTTAAAAGTGGTGTACCAGCACTAGACAGCTGCCCACAAAAACGTGGCGTTTGTACTCGTGTATATACAACCACACCTAAAAAGCCTAACTCAGCATTGCGTAAAGTTGCTCGTGTTAGATTAACTAACGCAGCTGAAGTAACAACTTACATTGGCGGCGAAGGTCACAACTTACAAGAGCACTCAGTGATTTTGATTCGTGGTGGTCGTGTTAAAGATTTACCTGGTGTTCGTTACCATACAGTTCGTGGCGCGTTAGACACGGTTGGTGTTGATGGCAGAATGCAAGGTCGTTCCAAGTATGGCACTAAGAAGCCTAAGAAATAACAACAATTTAAAATAAGAGAAACACTATGAGAAGAAGATCCGCCCCTAAAAGAGAAATCCTACCAGACCCAAAGTTTGGTGATTTAGTATTGGCTAAGTTTGTAAACATCTTAATGTTAGATGGTAAAAAATCTGTAGCTGAGAAGATCGTTTATGATGCGTTAGATACAATTGAAGCTAAAGGTAATGCTGAGCCAATTGAAGTATTCAAACAAGCCCTAGATAACATTGGACCAATGGTTGAGATTAAGTCTCGCCGTGTTGGTGGTTCAACATACCAAGTTCCAATCGAAGTAAGAGCTGAGCGTAAAATTGCGTTAGCCATGCGTTGGATTATTGAAGCATCACGTAAGCGTGGTGAAAAAGGTATGAAGCTTAGATTAGCAGGCGAAGTATTAGACGCGGTTCAAAATCGTGGTACTGCATTTAAGAAGAAAGAAGACACTCACAGAATGGCTGAAGCAAACAAAGCATTTGCTCACTTCCGCTGGTAATCGAACACATAGATTTAAGGATTTAAGAAAATGGCAAGAAATCACCCACTTAGTCGCTACCGTAATGTTGGCGTTATGGCACACATTGATGCTGGTAAGACAACTACTACTGAACGTGTATTGTTGTATACAGGTCGTACTCACAAAATTGGTGAAGTACATGATGGTGGTGCAACCATGGATTGGATGGAGCAAGAGCAAGAGCGCGGTATTACCATTACTTCTGCAGCCACTACTTGTATGTGGAAAGGTATGGATGAGCAGTTTGAAGAGCACCGTATCAACATTATTGACACACCGGGACACGTTGATTTCACCATTGAAGTTGAACGCTCTCTTAAAGTATTAGACGGTGCGTTAGCCTTATTTTGTGCCGTTGGTGGTGTAGAGCCTCAGTCAGAAACTGTATGGCGTCAAGCAAACAAATACAATGTACCAAGAATTGGCTTCGTTAACAAAATGGACCGCGCTGGCGCAGACTTCTTACGTGTTTGTGAGCAAATTAAAACGCGTCTAGGTGGAAATCCAGTGCCAATGCAAATTGCTATCGGTGCTGAAGAAGACTTTAAAGGTGTGGTTGATTTAATCACCATGAAAGCCATCTATTGGAATGAAGAAGACCAAGGTGCTACTTACGAAACTAAGGATGTTCCAGCTGAATTAATGGAATTGGCGAAAGAAAAACGCGAGTTTATGGTTGAATCTGCTGCCGAAGCTAACGATGACTTGATGGAAAAATACTTAGAAGGTGTTGAGTTGACAAATGACGAAATTAAAGCAGGTATTCGTCATCAAACAATCAATAGTCAAATTATTCCAATGTTTTGTGGTTCCGCATTTAAGAACAAAGGCGTACAAGCCGCATTAGATGCGATCATTATGTATATGCCATCTCCAGTTGAAGTAGATCCAATTGAAGGCATCCTAGATGATAAAGATGAAACTAGAGCGCCACGTCTTGCTTCTGATGATGAGCCTTTTGCAGCCTTAGCCTTTAAGATTGCAACCGACCCATTTGTAGGTACATTGACATTCTTCCGTGTCTATTCTGGCGTTTGTAAAGCCGGTGACTTTGTTTATAACTCATCCAAAGGCAAGAAAGAGCGTATTGGTCGTATGGTGCAAATGCACTCAAATGATCGTGACGAAATTAAAGAAGTACGTGCGGGTGATATCGCTGCAGCGATTGGCCTTAAAGACGTAACAACAGGTGACACTTTATGTGACCTTAAAGAAAAAATTGTACTAGAAAGAATGGAATTCCCTGAGCCGGTAATTGCATTAGCAGTAGAGCCAAAGACTAAAGCAGACCAAGAAAAAATGGGTATTGCTTTAGGTAAGTTAGCTGCTGAAGACCCTTCTTTCCGTGTATCTTCTGATGAAGAGTCTGGACAAACCATTATTGCTGGCATGGGCGAGCTCCATCTAGACATTATTGTTGATCGTATGCGCCGTGAATTTGATGTTGAATGTAATGTTGGTGCACCTCAGGTTACTTACCGTGAAGCGATCACTACCTTAGTTGAACATCAGCATAAATTTGCTAAGCAATCTGGTGGTCGTGGTCAATACGGGCATGTGCATTTACGTATTGAGCCTCAAGAGCCTGGTGCAGGTTATGAGTTTGTTGACGAAATTAAATGTGGTGTTATTCCGAAGGAATACATCCCCGCTGTAAACAAAGGTGTTCAAGAGCAAATGGAAAATGGCGTATTGGCTGGATTCCCACTAGTAGATATTAAAGTAACGGTTTATGATGGTTCTTACCATGATGTTGACTCGAATGAAATGGCGTTTAAGATTGCTGCTTCTAAGTGTTTATCAGAAGGTGTAAGAATGGCTAACCCAGTATTACTTGAGCCAATGATGGCAGTTGAGATTGTTACACCTGAGGAGTACATGGGTGATGTTATGGGTGATTTAAATAGACGTCGTGGTCTAGTAGGTGCGATGGAAGATCTTCCTAATGGCAAACAGTTAAAAGCAGATGTTCCATTAGCTGAAATGTTTGGTTATGCAAATGATCTTCGTTCTGCGACTCAAGGTCGTGCAAGTTATTCAATGGAATTCTCAAAGTACACAGCAGCACCTAAAAATGTTGCCGATGATGTTATCGAAAAGTTAAACAAATAAACTAAAGTAGTAAGGAGTAATAAAATGTCAAAAGAAAAATTCGAAAGAACCAAACCCCATGTCAACGTAGGCACAATTGGTCACGTTGACCATGGTAAGACTACCCTAACAGCAGCCATCACTAAAGTAATGGCAGAAGCTACCGGTGGCGAAGCAACTGACTTTGCTGATATTGATAAAGCGCCTGAAGAAAGAGAGCGTGGTATCACGATTTCAACGTCACACGTAGAGTATGAGTCAGAGACTCGTCACTACGCACACGTTGACTGCCCGGGACACGCCGACTACGTTAAGAACATGATTACTGGTGCTGCTCAAATGGACGGTGCTATCATCGTTATTGCTGCAACTGACGGCCCGATGGCTCAAACACGTGAGCACATTCTTTTGTCTAAGCAAGTAGGCGTTCCTTACATTGTTGTATACATGAACAAAGCGGACATGGTTGACGACGAAGAATTAATTGAATTGGTTGAAATGGAGATTCGTGAATTGCTAGACGAGTACGATTTCCCTGGTGATGACACACCAGTAATCCTTGGTTCTGCACTTAAAGCATTAGAAGGCGACACCTCTGACATTGGTGTTCCTTCAATCTTAAAGCTTGTAGAAGCATTAGACACATACATTCCATTACCTAAGCGTGATACTGAAAAAACATTCGTTATGCCAGTTGAGGACGTGTTCTCAATCTCTGGTCGTGGTACCGTAGTTACTGGCCGTATTGAAGCTGGTATCGTAAACGTTGGTGATGAATTAGAAATCGTTGGTATTAGAGACACACAGACAACAACTTGTACTGGTGTTGAAATGTTCCGTAAATTATTAGACTCTGGTGAAGCCGGTGATAACGTTGGTGTACTACTTCGTGGTACTAAGCGTGAAGATGTTGAACGTGGTCAAGTATTAGCTAAGCCTGGTTCAATCAAGCCTCACTCAAAGTTTGAAGCAGAAGTTTATATCTTAAGTAAAAATGAAGGTGGTCGTCATACACCATTCTTCAACAACTACCGTCCACAGTTCTACTTCAGAACAACAGACGTAACAGGTGCTTGTCAGCTACCTGATGGCATAGAGATGGTAATGCCAGGTGATAACGTGAAAATGCAAGTAGAACTGCTTTCACCGATCGCTATGGAAGACGGCTTAAGATTCGCTATTAGAGAAGGCGGTCGCACAGTTGGTGCGGGTGTTGTTGCTAAGGTGACGGAATAAGGTAATTAGTTGATTAAAGACCGAAGATTTCTTGTATAATCTTCGGTTTTTCGTTTCAAAAGTTAGACGTAAAAATAGATAGGTTTATTAATAGGATTTAAGGCACATGAGCAATCAAAATATTAGAATTAAATTAAAAGCATTTGATCATCGTTTAATCGACAAATCAGCGCTTGAGATTGTAGAGACAGCTAAGCGTACGGGTGCTAGTGTAAGAGGTCCAATCCCTTTACCGACTAAGAAGGAGCGTTTCACTGTATTAACTTCTCCGCACGTAAATAAGAAAGCGAGAGATCAATACGAATTAAGAACATACGTTAGATTAATGGACGTTATTAGCCCAACTGATAAAACAGTTGATGCACTAATGAAGTTAGATCTGGCTGCGGGTGTTGATGTAGCGATTAAGCTTAACTAAGAAAACAAACAGTAATTTAGGAATAAGATCATGGCAATTGGTTTAGTAGGACAAAAATTAGGAATGACACGTATTATGTCTGACGATGGCTCAGCCACGCCGGTTAGTGTTATTAAAATTGAAGCTAATCGTGTTGTTCAAACAAGAACAACTGAGGTTGATGGCTATAGTGCCGTTCAAGTTACTACAGGTGCAAAAGTAAACAAAAAAGGCGAAGCAAAAATTCGTCGTGTACCGTCAGCAATCAAAGGTCATTATGCAAAGGCTTCACAAGAGATTGGTTTAGGTCTTTGGGAATTTAGAGCAGATGCTGATGAAATTGGCGATGCAAGCAGTTTTGATCTTTCTTTATTTGGTGCTGGCCATTACGTTGATGTAATAGGTCAATCAAAAGGTAAAGGTTTTCAGGGTGGTGTAAAGCGTCACAATTTCCAAATGCAAGATGCAACCCATGGTAACTCAGTCTCTCATAGAGCGATTGGTTCTACAGGACAGTGTCAAGATCCTGGTCGAGTATTTAAAGGTAAGAAAATGGCGGGTCACATGGGTGATGAGCAAGTTACCGAAGAGTGTTTAGAAGTGGTAAGAGTTGATAGTGACAGAAACTTATTGTTAGTTAAAGGTGCGATTCCTGGTGCTACTAATGGTTTCGTTAAAGTGTTACTATCACACAAAAAAGATAAAAGTAATGCGCAAGTAAGTAAGCGCGTTGCTGAAGAACAAGCAGCTAATGAAGTGGCTGACGTTGAAGAAACTAACGAAGCGTAAGGTTTTTTAAAATGAAATTAAAAGTATTAAATATAAGCACAAATAAGTCCACTTCTACTGAAGTCGCGGATACTATTTTTGCAAGAGACTTTAACCAGTCATTGGTCCACCAAGTAACGACAGCTTATATGTCGGGTGGTCGTCAAGGTTCTAAAGCACAAAAAAACCGTGCCGATGTTAGCGGTGGCGGCAAAAAACCTTGGGCGCAGAAAGGTACAGGCCGAGCACGTGCCGGTACATCTCGTGGTCCTATTTGGCGTTCGGGTGGTGTGACATTTGCAGCACAACCCCGTAGCTAT
>OFBA01000076.1_pt1 | contig 16094 bp, 22 predicted proteins | sample 1520391 | NCBI WGS metagenome assembly OFBA01 (sample SAMEA3696446, study PRJEB22514) | metagenome | biome: water; feature: marine; material: hydrothermal vent | place: Pacific Ocean | collected 2014-08-12 | depth 1521 m
TTTAACTTATAATCTAAATTTAAATTACATAAATCGGCACATTCTTTTGCATATAATTGTAAAAAAGAAGTTTTAGCTTCTGTTCGCTTTTGTCCTAATATCCATAATGGGCTATTTATTGTATATTCATAATTCTGCTGTCCGAAGCTGGTATCCAGTCTATTATCTATTACATATCCCGAAAATAGTATTTTATCTTCCCAAATAACTTCAACTTCATCAAAAGGTTGTATATTTAGGTTTTTTAATGAATTTATATTGCATTGGTCAATAGCATTAATGGAATATTGGGCATTAATAGACATAGAATTGTCGATTATTATTGTTTTCATATTATCACTTCAATAATAATGATTCTGTTTTTGCACTATGTCGTAATAATTCTGTTTTTAGATTTTCAATTTCTACAAAAATATCCTTTGTTTCCTCCGTCAGTGTTATTTCTATTAGTCTATTTTGATTAGTTAATGAAGTTATGAATCCGCTGTAATAAGTTTTTAAATCATCATATATTTTTATTTTATACGGCAAATAAGCAGTATAATCGCTTTCTGTATAATCTTTTGCTGTTCCGTCCCCCACTACCGTTAAACTATATAAAGGTAGCTCTATATTTTGTTCGGTAATTGGTTCATTAAATATAACATTATCGTTTTTATCTGTAATTTTCATTGTTTTATTTATCAAACTGCCATTTTCATCCAGTATTCTGAATAATACCTCATAAGCTATTTTAAAATCGCAATCATAACCAATATCATTCTGAACAGTTATATTGGATTTTATTAGATTTGCATTTTTTATTTTTACACTGGTTGCGTTCCTAATATAACATAATTTAGTTGTTGCATTATATTTACCACCATTAACAGCAAAAGAACCTGTTGGAAACCAGAAACAATAAGCGTTCCCAGTATCTATTTGTAAATTATCAAAAACACATTCAACATTTGGACTGGCAATATGTGCATATCGCCCCCCTATAATACTGTCTTTGAATATTGCTTTTACGCCAGTGTAATAGAGCTCCGAATAACATTTATTAAATAAACAATTATTAGGGCTTCCGTTAAATAATACTCTTTTTGACGCTGGGTGTGAATAAAAAGCACAATTATTGAATTCAACATCGGCGGTATTATCAGCCCTATATCCACATTCATAAGTCGGTTCATAATTATAGAAACTTACAGAATCAAATTCACAAATTGCACCAGTAGTCATTTTAAAAATATAATCCCAGCCCCATTGTCCTAAATTTTCCATTAGGAGTGTAGTATAACTATCCGTAAAATAACAATTAGTGAATAAAAGTTTAGCATTTGTTTTATAATTCTTATCTCCATATTTAATAAATACATTCCAATTATTTGATATATCCTCATTGTATATATCTTCAAATGTAAGTGGTGTAGTTGATGTTCCACCTTCTATCGTAATTATATTATTATCTGGATTATATGTTATTACCATTTATACCACCGTCCAATCAGATACTGAATCAACATAATTTCCATTGTAGATTATACTACATTCTATTGTTTGTTCCACATTTTCATCTAAATTTTGAATTACAGCCCTAATTTTAATTGGAAAGCCGTTATCATCAAAAATAAAAGATTTAGATTTAAATATCACATTTGTCTCAACACCATCACTGATTATTCTATTGCCCACTAAAATTGTTGTTGTTCCAGATGAACTCATTTGTTTTACTGTTTTTAAAACGAATTGGTATATTTCATAATCTATCATAAAACCACCCTATAATATTGTTAAATCCATATTAATACTATATTTTCCAGTTGTTATCCTTGTATAACTGACGCTATCAATTATACATTGTTTATACACTCCAATTTCATCAATTTTCACATAACATACTGGATTTTGCAATAATTGCTCCAATACTGCTATTTTCGAATAATCATTTGCGTATAATTCAAAAGACCAACTATTTGAGGGAGCTCCCAAAACTTCATATACTACACTACCACTTATCGACATATCCTTTGCAACATTTAATTGTGGTTGTTTATTTCTACTAACAATAGGGAATAAATATTCTAAATCATCTATTTTTAACCATAATCCTTCAAAATCCGAATATATACTTTGTAAAGTTGCATATATCTTTTCCATATCTAATTTTGTTAATTGCCAAATGTCTGTTTTTGTTTTTCCATTTGTAAGCAGAGCCGATACTATTACAGCTCCATTTTCATAAGCAGTATCTATCGATACATCGACCATATTTTGTATTTCGTCGTATTCCGAACTAAAATCATAATATGCAAAATCTGTTGTTCCGTCATCTAATACAACCGTTGATTTTATGAATTTTGTATTCATATCCGTCGATATGGTGTGCTGTAATATTTGCGAACTATCCCCACCACCTACATTAATAGAATTATCCGAAAACACCATATCAATCCATTTTTTTATTGATATATCTAATGTCGGGGGAGTATAATCGACATCGTTGAAGGATAATGTTTTTAAAGTTTGAGCATAAATTGGATTATCCGTTGGTATTTCAATATATATTGTGTTATTTTCGGTCATATAGTTATATACAGTTCCAGAGTCATCAACTAACTGTTTTTGTGGTATGATATAACCGCTCGGGATACTATCATATAAAATACCGCTTTCATCGACTGTTTTTGTGTTCATTAGGTAAATGTATTTTATTTCTTTCGGTGGAGCATATTCGACATATAAACTTTCTGTGTTTGATGTTAGTGGTATTCCTTCGACTGCTACTTGGAAATCTGTTAAATCATAATCATTATTGTTTGTTATTGTTATTTTATAAGTTGTGTCGTCTATTTGTTCTACTGGTTCTACTGAAACAGTTGGTTCTTGGTCGGCGTATTTTCTGACATAAACTTCATACATTTTTACAGTCCATTCGTAGCCACCTGATGATCCAGCTATTAAATCACTTGCTGTTGAACTATATGAATAATATCCCCCCGTATAACTTTCGCTTTCATATCCAATTACTGTTCTTTTACAGGAAGTTAGGTCATAAGGCGTTATTTCAACTTCAACTGGATATGTTGGATTTGTGGCTATTGTATGATATGAACCATCGTAAGTTTGAACATTGTTAGTTCCATTAGTTGATAAATATATTGGAACTACCTTAGAACCATCTAAACTAATATAGAACTGACCATCATTAGAATTACCATAAGATGCCTTAACACTTATTATTTTTCCAAATAAATCTGTCCCTAAATTTGTGATTGTTTGTCCTTCACTAAATTCTTGCCCCTCAAAATTATCAAAGAATTCAAACACTTGCGAACCGTCTGGACTGTATCCTTCGGTTTTTTGAACATATATGGTAGTCGAACTATTTGCCGCAATGCTCGTTTTTGTCCAAATTTTTAAACTTCCGTCTTCTATCCAATAAGGCTGTGCCATAATATATCACCATTGTAAATTAAAATTATAAATAAAAAAATAAAAAAAAGCAAATTCCTATCTATATTGTTGTTTTTTCAAAATATTTGATATTTTTTGTGCTAATTGTTGTTCATCAAACCCATTTCCAACGACATTTATATGTATGTCCCCGTATCGGTATGATGTTGATGATGGTGTTGAGGCAACAACTGGTTGAATGTTAGAAGGATTTGCAGAGCTCATTATATTGGTAGTGGCATTGATGTTTCTTTGGAGGTTTGGGAGCTCCTTTTTAATCCCGCCTGTAATGTTCTGCATAAAGTGCTGCCCCCATTTATCGTCATCTTTCATCGGTCCTTTATCGGGCGTGGTGTGCCCCAAATACTCTTTTGCTTTACCCGCTAAATCTTGTATCAAGCCCGTATATTCTGCTATTTTGCTTTTAATTCCATTGATTAAGTTATCTAAAAAGTGGCTTCCCCAAGTGTATGCGTCATTTGCTAAATTATCCCATGCGGTTTTTATGGTCGAATATGTTTCGTCAAAGATGGTTGCAATATCAGTTGGGAGCTCCGAAAACCATTCAATAATATTTTGTGGAAACGCCTGCCACTTTGCTATCTCTTGTTCCGCTAATGCTGTCGCTTCTTCTGTTGATAATCCCAATGCTTCGAAGGACTGTATAAGGTATTCTGATGATACCGACCAGTCCCCCGTTATGAACCCTGCAAATGAAGTAAGGACTGCCATTAATGCCATTATGCCCGATTCAAATATCGTAAATCCTCCATCATCAGCAAACCCTGTTAGGTGGAGCAATTCTCCCCCTAATATAGTGAATGCAGATGCGAGTGTCCCTACGGAGCTCACTGCCAACAATAATCCAGTCCCCAACCATGCCAATGCACCTTTTATGTCCCCATCAAGGAGCTCCGCCACAGGCATAATTGCAATACCCAATACGCCAAACGCCCGTCCTAATCCTTTAATATTCTTAATATAGGGGGCAATATTCTTTAATGATGATAAATTAGGGAGTTTTATATCGGGCATGTTGATTTTTGGAAGTTTAAGGTTTTTCGGTAGTTGGATTTCTTTGATTTTGAGCTTTCCAGTAAGTAGGTCTTTTAGGCTACTCCCTGCTACCACACTTACCGTTGTGGATGCTACGCTACCTACGCCCCCTGCTACTGCACCCATTTCTCCTGCATATTGGGATAACCCTGTATCTGCCATCCAGCTACCTATCCCATCAGTCCATTTCTCAATTATGCCTCTTTGGTCTTCATTTATATCTACCAGCTCATTTAATTTATCTGTGCTGTTTTCGAGCCCTTTGTTCATATCAACCCGTTGTAAGTATTCGTGTAATCTATTTATTTTTTCATAATCCATCTTTGTATTTTTTGCTATCTCCTGTAATTCTTTATCGGATTTAGCATTTTTGATGGAATTTAACAAATCGTCTGTGTTTTTCCCATTCTGTTTGGAGTATAAGGATAAATCTGCTAATGTGTCCCCCATATAAGATACATCTTCGGAGCTCGGGAGATTCATCTGCATTAATATGCTGGCATACTCTTCAGCAGTCATCTGTCCTTTTAGGTCGGGCATGTGTTCTCTTATCGCTTCTGCAACTTCTGTGTTTCCGTTCTGTATCTCTCCAACCATTGCATTTGATACTCTCAATATCTCGTCGTTTGTAGCTCCTGATTGTTCCATTGCCGAAATCATTCTGGAAATATCGTCCGCCCCTGACTGTCCTGACCGTTCAGCCGCAGCCATTAAAGCCAGTAGTTGTTTGGTGGTTTCATCATTAGAAGTCAATATATCTAATGTGTCTTTGTTGCTGTATAATACTGCATCTTTCAATTCATCGTTTTTAAGCCCTTGTTCCCTTCCAACCGCAATTAATTCCTGTGCCTGTTCCTTTGTAAGCCCTCTTTCTCTCAACATGGTCATTAGGTCATTATATTGCTCCGCTTCATTTCCTCCAACCATTCCCCCTGCAACAGATGCCACTGCCGATATAGTGTATTTATCTGACCATTCTTTTTTTAGGAGCTCCCATTCGCTTTTATCAACCTTAGCTTTTGCATTTATATTTGTATTTTTAATATCCTGAAAATTCTTTTTAAGTTGGGATAATTCTGCATCATCTATATTGAGATGCGAAGACACATTTTCAATATCTTGAATGTCTTTTAAAATAGTATTTAGGTTGCTGTTGAAGTCGATTGAAGCGTCAGTGGTTTTTAGCTCTGAAACATCACTTTTTACATCTTCTATATTTGATTTAACGGTGAGCTCACTATCTATCTTTTTAAGAGCATCAATATTTTTCTTTAATTTACTGTCTTCCATTTTTAATTTTAATTCTCCTTCAACAGTTATTTTTCTACTCATTTTTTCCCGTCCGTATTGTCTATTTGCACCATAAATCCAAGCCCGAGCCCAATTATCATAATTACCCAAATGGGAGCTCCAAGCTCATATAATACCAGCCCACAAGCCCCGCATAAAAGTAAAAAAGTTGAATAATTCATAATAAACCTCTCATTTGTAGCATTTCTTTTCTTTTTCTTATTGCAAATCCTGCGGTTAAGTGGAAATCCTCCTGCGATAGTGTCCTCGCCTCAGAAGGAGGGATATGCAGGAAATCACACACATAATACAATGAGGTTAAATCATCACTCTGAGACATCTCCATTATTGCGAAAATTACGATGTATCAGAGCTCCGTATTCTCCCATATATGCCTTGATTAGGTTCAATATTGTAATCGACGAATATTGTTCCACTTCTTCCACCGTAACCCCGAACCAAAGAGGAAAATATTTTTTTGCAAACATTAATGGCGTGGTTTCTTTATTTTGCAATTCCTCAATCATTTCCTTTTCAATAGATGAGGGGCACAATCTCGCTTCTATCTCTGTTCCATTTATTTTGATGGTGAAAGTTTGTAGGAGCTCCGCAACTTCTTTCAGGTTCTTTGCTTTATTTTTTTGTAATTCTCCAAATTTATCGTCCAATTTTTCTAAAAATTCATTATTGTCCATTTATCCCGCCCTATTTTAAATCAATAATTCTATAACTCTGAGCAGTTAAGTCGAAACTTTTCGTTGCTCCTGAAATGTCGATGTCTAAGCTATTAGGCATTGCACCGTAGATAAGCGTAATCCTTTGAGGTGCGTCTATCCCGTGTGCGGCTGTTGCTTCCATAGAGTAGGCAATCACTGCAATATTTCCACTCTTTGAAGCTCCATTCCTATACCTCGTATATGTGCCTCTTTCCTCAATCTCGCCCGTAAAATATGCGGTTATATTTATATCTCCAATAGTAAGGAGGTCTTTAAAGGAAAATCCAATTGATGAACCTTTTTCAATCTGTATCTTACTATAACTACAATCTACATTTATCTCTTCTTTGTCCTTATCTTCTTTTAATGATAATTCCGAAGCTCCACCCAGAGGCAAATCCAAATATAGATATTCAACCGTTATCTCATCCCCGTTTGCAGGAGGATTAGAAAACTTAATAGCTGATAATATTCCGTTCGTATGTGTCGCAGTGTAATCTGTGCCCTCAATTTTTGGAGCTCCATTAACTCTAACAATTTCACTTCCAAGCATGGCGTCGCCTTTCACTAAGGTATATGTTGTGGCTGTTCCATCTCCCGTATATGTATCCGTTTGGGGTTTCGCCCCAAATATTGCCAATTTTCCTGAACTCAATATATCGCTCTGAGTAGGAATATCAATTGCAAGAACCATATTATATCACACTCCTAAATTCTAATTTTGTATAGTCGTCCTCAAAAGATATGCCGTATAAGTATGAATTATACATAGACATAATTGCTTCAATCTTCTCCACTGTGTCTTCCTTGGGAGGCTTATCAAATACGACTGTCGCATCTACTACTGGCAGTCTATTTTCAATCACAACTGAAAAGTCCGCCTCACAGTGATAGTCCTGTGTTTTAGAAAGGGGGGACTTTATTTTAATTCCCTTGTCTTTGAGTTCTTTAATTATCTTTTCTACTGTTTCTTTTGCCCTGCTATAATTCGTCATTGAATACCGCCCCGTCTATTTCATCACTACCATTTTCATCATTTGGGTTAATTTTTCCTTTAAGAAACTCATTTATTGCGTTTATATACATTTCCCAATATATGTTGTTCTCCTTTTCTTCGTCAGTTTCTCTTGGTCGGGTGTAGTAATAACATGCAAGGATTGCTATTATATCGACATCTTCAACCTGCGATGTTTTTATTGCCAAGTTAGCAGCTGAATTAGCTTGGTCGGGATTGGCAAATTCTTCATCAGCCTCCATTCCTAATAGAGGCTTCACATTAGCTAATACTTCTGAAACTTCAACCATTATGCCCCTGTTATCTTAATTATTGCGTTCTTTTCATCTACAATTGGACATATTGCCTCATTTCCATACACTATTGTCTCCCTTCTGCTTTTGAATTCTTCCTTATCTACTACTACTTTTGTGGCTTTTCCAAGATATTGTATTGTCGAATCATTAGGGACTAAAAGTGGCTCATTAATTAATGAAGTGGTGATTATATTGTTAATTGCCCCCAAATCTTTCTTCACTAATGTAATTGGGCTTAATCCATAATCATTAGGATGCATTACCACTCCTGCTTTTTCAGTAGGCAATACAAGAGATATTGGTGCGGTGGTGTAGTTTTGTATCTTCACGATTGCATCAATAATATCTTCTGCAATTGTGGTAGGTTTTGTATCTGCGGCACTCCACCCTGCCTGTGCAGCCTGAGTTGTGCAGTTATCAGTGAGCTCCTTAAATCCATAATAGTTTTCAGACTTAACAATGATTTTTCCAATAAGTGTTGTCAATTTCGCAAATGTGGCAGTATCTAATGTTCGTGTAGGTCGTGTGATTTTTGCATTTAAATCAATTACTAATTTTGTCGTTTGGCTGACATTATAAGGTATTTCAATTGTCTCCATGCCCGTCTTTGCCAATATACTCTCATCAACGGTTATATTTTCAGTCCTGATACTTTCAGCATCTTTTTTAATGTTTTCAATAGGCATGATTTTTCTAATTATATTTTGAGTATCCATTATTTTTGGAATTCTTTGTTTTACGATTTCCGCTTCGGTGGCTGTTAATGCCATTGTCTCACCTATTTTATTATTATGTCTGCATATTCTCCTGCTATTCTAATTACCTTATATATGCCATATGTGTTGTCTTTCACTGCATAGCCGCTCGAATTTGGGGCTATAAAATCTCCTGCGACAGGTGTTTCTCCTGCTGCAAGTTTCACTTTTGCCACTCCCATTATTATTATATTGGACATACTACCTTGAACTAATGGGAGGGCATTTTGCATTACAACACCGTCCGCTTTTGCAGCTACTGATTCGGCAGGAGGCGTTGCGATAGCCACACCAGTTGGTGTTATTCTTACCAAGGTATATGGTTCTAATTCTGTCGCCGCTACGGGCATAGATATTATTTCTGTCATATTATCACCTATAAATCAAGGACTACTCCATTTGAATAATCTTCCTGTCCGCCCCCATTTGGAGGAGCTCCCCCTGATGCCTTTATTATTTTTTGTTCTTTTCTCAATTCGGCTATTTCTTTTATGGCTGTTTTCATAATCGCTGTGTTTTCGTCTATTTTTGAAGCCAATAATTCCATGCTGTCTTCATTATTTCCTTCTGTGTTTTTACTATCCTCCTGTTGAGATGCAAATATCTCATTTACCTGACTTTTTACAAGTTCAGGGAGCTCCTGATTCAACACATCTTTAATAATTCCTGCTATTTTTTCAGTATCCATTATATCTTCCTCTATTTTTTTCACTGATGCCAATATTGTATCCACCATTACTTGATGGTTTAATTTTGCAAAATCTACCTTTGGAATGGACTTAAAGCACAAAGCCAAACCTTTAAATTCATATTCTCCATTCTCATTCGTGCCCCATTCAAATGAAACTCCTTTAAAAACGGCTTCGGGATTGTCCTCCCACCCTTCTATTGCATCAGATATTTTATACGCTAAATTGTCTCCTATTGTAATCTTAGCATATAATCTTCCTTCCGTGTCGAAAAATACTTTATCTACTGTTCCAACAACAATTGGGATTTGGGAGTAATAATTATGGTCAATATTAACGGGCTTTCCTTCCATGGTTGGGGCATATTTTTGAATCCATTCCTTTGTGATTTCCACCCCATCAACTGTGGTTTCATCCAATACGGGCAATAATATGGATTTCATAATTCCACCAATTAAAAAAATATATAATTATTTAGGGGGCTCTCTTTAATAGGAGCTCCTTAATCAACTCCATCTGCCCCCTTAAATATGCTATTTCATGGTCTTGGAATTGGACTTTTGGCTTGCAATTCTTCTATCTTTTTAGTCGCCATTGCCAAATCTCCTCTTACTTTTGCAATCTCTTCTTTTGTATTGTCTGCATCAATTGCTTCTTTAATAATTGCTTTTGTTTTCAATGTTGCAATATCATCTTTGAGTTTTACATCTTCCGCTTCTTCTTTTGCTATTGCTCTAACCACATCTCGTGCGGTTGGGACAATTGCTCCTTCTTCTTTTTTACTGCCGAACAGTGCCATATTTTCACCTTATATTTTGTGAGGATAATCCCTCTATATAATATGGTGTAATTATACATATTTATACATTTGTTCTTTTAAGAGAATAAACATATAAATACAATAAGATATATAGAGTATAATGTGAATAAAAGGTGAAAATATGATTGCTCGACAAAAACAGATTTCATTTTATACTACATCGCATACGACAGGCAATATGATGATGACGCAAGAAATGGTGATGAATGAGGTGCAGAATACATTATCCGAACTACTTACGAGGTATTCTTACTCGGAGCTCTCTAAAAAAATGGACATGAGCCCTAACACACTCCATAAGATAGCCTCAGGTTGCAGGTCTAATCTAAAAATAGACACGGTTTTAAAAATACTCCAAATGGGGAATAAATGCCTCGTAGTGGTGGGTGATTAGATGAACAACTCAATTATATTTTTAGTATTTGTTGCCATTGTGGAAATAATATTCTACATTCAAGGGGAGATTAGGAGCATGGCAACATTAGGGATTGTTGCGGCATTGTTTTCATTGATATTTTTTCTATCAACTTATCGGGGGCGGGGTAAGTTATTGCTTACATCTGTGCTGGACTATTGGAAACCTCCTCATCAACGAGTTCAAGCGGTTATATTGGGCAGTTCAGAAGCTCCAAACAGCACAGTCATTAGAGTTGAAACAAAAAATAAGGAAATACATACTAATGCGGGCAATAGAATCAATAATAGGAATACTAATAGCACACAAACTAATACCTCCCGCACTATCCCAATTATTAATAATCGTGATTGAATTTATAAAAATAATAGGTGGTTAAATGGCATTATGGAATAAAATTAAAGAACAATCCCCTAATCAAAATCAACCTGAACCATCAGCAGATGAAAGCGAAAGAATATTAAATCTAATAAATACTGCCTTTGGCTTACCTGATGATATTAGAGCTCAGGTAATCGGTGCAATAGATGAATCAATAGAAAAAGGACTAAACGGAGGCAGTCTTGACTACTTCAAAGTAATAGAAGTTGCATGCGAAGGATACACAAAAGAGCAGATTGCAGAAGCATACGGACATCAATTATTGGGGGCATACCTTGCCTACCTAATAATGACTGGAAAACCGCTTAAATTGAAGTGAAACGATGGACTACGAACAATGGGTTAAGGAGTTTAAGGAAGAAGTGGCTCGTGAGATTGAAAAGGAGCTCACGGCAGAAGTGGATGACAACATACGGTATGGCTTCCAAAAGAAAAAATTAGGATGGAAACCATTGAGCAAAGATTACCAGCACTACAAAAAGAAGGAAGGCAGGAACACAAAAGGGCTTATTTACCACGGGGCATTATTAAAAGCAACTGATAGCAGGGTAAATATTGAGGGTAAAACATTAAGGATTAAAGTATTTAACAATATGAACTATGCCGCAGACCATGAGTTTGGGAGTAAGAAGAAGAACATACCTAAACGACCATTTATAAAACCAGCATTGGAAAAAACCCAAAAGGAGCTCCCAAAAATCATTGAAAAAGTCGTTAAAAGGATGATATAATGTATATCACGGAATTAGTAAGGGAAGGGTTGAAAAAGAAAACATTTAATCGAAAGATTTTTTTAAAGCTCTGTAAAAAGTTGGAGCTCCCTATGCCTCAAAAATTAAATAAAAATAACTTCCCCGCACTCTTTTATGAAATAATAAATAAATTAAAATCGCTAAATATTGTGGAATTCTGCGAAATTACAATGGATTTATACACCATAACCGAAAAACAGAAAGAGATATTGCTTAACATGGTTGAGCATCCTATCAATGTATTAATCATAGGGAAAGGGGGCGGTAAGGACTTCATGGTTTCATTGTTATTTAATTATATGATATTTCAAGCATGTGTTGATGAGGAGTTGGGCGAATTCACAAGGATTAATTTTGTAAATATTGCTCCTAATTCAGACCTTGCACACGGGGTATTTTTCAAGGAATTTAAGGCATGGTTCTTGAAATGCAAAGTATGGCAAATGATAGGGATTGACAGGAAGAAAAAACAAAGAGCTCCAATATGTCTATTAGAAACAAGGGCAGAACTCGGGGAAAAGATAACTTTATTTTCAGGCAATTCCAGAGCCACATCTTTTGAAGGTATGAATGCATTATGCGTTGTGGCAGATGAGGTAAGCGACCCCGACTTTAAGAATGCTGAACAATTATTTGAGCAGGGGATGAGCTCCGCAAAGTCAAGGTTTAAGGATAAAGCAAAAGTGGTAGCAATCACCTGGACAAGATTTCCAACGCCAAACCCAAGGGATGATGTAGGCTATCGGCTGTATCAGGACTATAAAGCAGTCGATGAGGCATATACCTTCAAAGGAAAAACATGGGAAGTAAATACGAGAGTATCAAAAGAGGACTTCAAAGCACAATATCAAAAAAATCCAATACTTGCTCGGTGCATGTATGAATGCGAACCGCCAGAGCTCAACGCATACTTTATAAGTTTGGAAGCACTGGAAGCAAGGCACAAGGTAGGAATGGGATTATTCACCAGCAGAGCAATGTATGAAAACAATCTGATACGGTTAGAATTTAAACAGCTTCGGAGCTCCGATAAAACTATTTACTGCCATACTGACCTTGCAATTAACAAAGATAAGGGAGTAATCGCACTGTCTTATTTTGACAAAGGGAAAGTCATAATTTCAGATATTATAACCCTTGCCCCTACCCTCGGGCATAAGATTGACTATTTAAGTTTAGAGAACTTTTACAACCATTTACAAAACCACTTCTCGGTTAAATTCACATTCGACCAGTTCCAAAGTGAGTATTTCATTCAGAAGTTTAGGGGCGAGAGGCTATCTAAACATGTTAAATTATGGAATACATTTCAGGAGCTCGTAGAAGGAACAAAAGAATACTACGACGCAACGGGCGTAAAACGGAAAAAATCAAAGATAGAAATCCAATGTAATGAAGATGTATGGCAAAAATTAAGGACGCAAATATTACAGCATCAGATAGACGGGAACAAAGTAATCTATTTCGGTGAAGCGAGTGCGGATTATGCAGATGCAGTAATATCGAGTGCATATAACTGCATTACTAACAATGTTAATACTATTGATGATGAAGATATGTCATTTAATATGCACATAGAGGAGGATGAGGTATATGGTGAAGAGTTTGAATTTGGAAGTTTATTATGAGGTGATTAGATGACTAAAACCATAGACAATGACGCAATAAGCATAGAACCAATAAGCATAGACCTTGCAAAAGATGCCGCAGTGAATATGGCATTAAGAGTATTATTTACTCAAATCTTTACACCCTATTCTGTTGTTAGTTTGGAGAATAGGGAGCTCCCAAAAAACATAATAGATGAAGTCTCAAACATCATAGACCAGCACATGAAAGACCTGCAACTGGCATTCTCAGACTTCTTATTACGGGGCAAATGCTATCTATATCGGTTTAATTATCTTAATCCTTTATCTTCGGGCTTCCAAGAGTTCAGACATTATAGCAAAGAAAAAGGACGAACTGAATATTGCATAAAATATACTACTCAAAAGCCCGAAAAGGATTGGTGGGAAGATAACTCTACCGAAGAGATTCAAGTAGTAATCGCACCGTCCGAATTAAAAAACAAGTTTCCATCGGATATAGAATTTTATGGCGAGGAATATCTAAGTGTTTTCCACAATCCAATCCCAATCCACGAGACCATTCAGCAATTGGCGGACCAGAAAAACACACTGGCTTTAAAAGTCATGCCTCTAATGACACAAAAAGCATTAATTCCAACAATCGTGGGGATTACGAGTAATACCAAAGCGGGGCAAGTCATAAAAACCGCCCTATCCAATCATCAAAATAGAACCCGAGTCTATATTCCAGCTGCCCCCGATGAAGTGAAACTTGAAACCATAGACATAGGGAAGGGCATACCTACCAATCTTATAGAAACTATGCTGTATTATTATGATAGTGCCATATTTATGGGGCTGGGCACATCAATAAGCATCGTAAAAGCATCAGGGCAGGAGCTCACAACATCAAGGACAGTAGATAGGAACATATTAAGAATAGTTCAAGGATACCAGCAAGAAATAGAACGCTGGATATATGACCAACTCACTAAGCTCGGATATAATAATGTATGGGTGAAGTTTGCAAATCCTGACCCTGACTGGGAGCTCAATATGCTGGAAAAAATAAAAATGATTAAGGAGCTCCAACAAAGCGAAGATACTGCAAAGTATGATTATAGTTCAGTAATAGAAAGAATATTGCCCTCAAATGAATACGGGGGAATATATGCATCAGCTATCGACCTGACAGAGGAAGAGGCGGAAAAAGCAGTGCAATATGCAGAACAAGGAAAGAAAGGATTAGAATATATTGAGGATAATGAAAAATTAAAAGAATTGGATAAAAAAAAGAAACAATTAGAAAAAATAATTGGCAAATTAGAAAATGTAGGAGATAAGTTCGGTAAAAAATCAATGGACAACTTTGTAAATTGGATTAAAGAAACCTATGAGCAGCACGGATACGAAGGAATGATGCAAAACTGGGATGAGCTCCTAAGGTCATTCTCAAAAGAGGAGATGGATATATTCTTCCTTGACTATGTAGCTCCTGCATTGAATTCATTGAAGATATATGATGATTTAGACCAGCAAACCATCGACTTGTTGAAACAACACTGGGAACGGGCATTCCATAATATATATTCCTCATACAGTCAGCAGTTCCTTGATGTTCTTACTGATGGAGTTCAGAAGGGGCTTGGTGAGGAGGATATTGCGGAGCTCCTGAAAAAAGTAGCAAAAGATGTCAAAGGTTCAAGGCTACAAATGAGGGCTCGGGAGGAGATGAACAAAACATACAATCTATCCCGAGCAAAGAAGTTTTGGAATGATAAAGTCGTATATATCACCATGGAAGATAAGAGGGTAAGACCAAGCCATAAAAAACTTAATGGATTAGTATTCCTCCCTGCGGAACATCCTGAGCTCGTTCCACCATTGGGATATAATTGCAGATGCACAATAACACCATACAGAGGTGAATAATTATGGCATCATATACTCCTGACGAAATACGACAAGTTAATGAGTGGTATTTATCAATTGATTCAGAGGGTGAAAAACTTTTCAGTAAGAGGAAGATTACTGAAAAGTTTTTTCAGAAGTATGGGAAAAATATTTCGGAACGGACAATATATAATTGGATTAAGAAATACCGATGGGATATGGAGCTTGAACGAGCAATAATGCTATCTGCATACAATGACGAAACTGTGGAAAAATGCAAGGAAGAAACAAGAGAGTTAAAAGTTAGCGAAGACATGATAGAAATTGCTGGGAAAGCAAAAAGATTAGCATTAGCAAGTCAAATCAAAGTAGTGAAAAAATTAAAAGACACATTAGATGCGGCAGAAGATATTAACCAGATAAGTGCATTATGTAAGACTGCAACATATGCGAATAAAGTATTGTATGATATAGTTAATGTCGAAATAAAAGAGAATGAAGAACAAGACGAGTTAGGGATATAACTCTTTTTTATCTTTTTGTTTTTTGGCATATTTATTACTTCGATAGCCTACCGTTTAGGCTCACATTTAATATGAAAAGTATAATTTATTTATTTAAATTATTAAATGTAAGAGAGTAAAAAAAAGAGAAAAGAGAATGGAACTTATAAAATCATTATTGGTTTTCCATCCTGTGGGTCTTCGTAGTCGAAGAATACTTTAGAGTTCCTGTGAATCTCCAAAACTATGTTATTTTTTAAATCGAATAGGTATAGCCAATTATCCGTTAAATCTTCCTTTGCCAACTGCTCCAAATATTCTTCTGCTGTTATTTCTTTTTCTGAAATTGCTATTCCGTATTCATGTATTCCTACGACTTTCATATTTTCACCTCATTACCCCTCCTGCTGGTGCGGGCAGTCATAGGGAGCTCCTTGTTTTTTGTTTTTTTTGCACCATCCATCAATGGTCTGATTTTAAAAAAATTAAAAATGAGAGGATATT
>OFBA01000078.1_pt1 | contig 15770 bp, 17 predicted proteins | sample 1520391 | NCBI WGS metagenome assembly OFBA01 (sample SAMEA3696446, study PRJEB22514) | metagenome | biome: water; feature: marine; material: hydrothermal vent | place: Pacific Ocean | collected 2014-08-12 | depth 1521 m
TTTTCTCCAATTTTCTCAGAAATTTTGAATTGTCCAGTTGGTGTGCAAAATGACCCTTCTTCTTCACCCACACCATTTTTTGCACTGCTAATAGAGTAAGTTTTGCCTTGATATTCCAGTGTTTGATCAGCGATACTAATTGTAATCATTTGGTAAATAGCGCAATTGATTCAACATGAGCGGTTTGCGGGAACATATCCATCACCCCTGCAGTATCTAGTTTATAACCCAATTCAATTAATTTAGCCGTGTCTCGTGCTAATGTTGCCGGGTTACACGACACGTACACTAGCCTCTCAACACCGAGTTTGGGTAATAATTCTACAATCTCAATCGCACCTGAACGTGCAGGATCAATCAATGCTTTGTTATAAGTTTTACCTCTGAACCACTCAGTGCCTTCAACTTCTTTAAATAGATCGGCCTTGTAAAAATCCGCATTGGTAATTGCATTTTTCTCGGCATTATATTTAGCACGCTCAATCAAGCCTAAATCACCCTCGATACCCACCACATGTTTAGCGTATTTAGCAATCGGTAAGGTGAAGTTACCCAAGCCACAAAACAAATCAATCACTTCGTCTTCATCATTAAGCTCGAGCATATCAAGCGCTAAGTTAATCATCTTTTGATTAAGCTTGAAATTCACTTGGGTGAAATCAGTTGGTAAAAACTCCATGACAATATCATGATCAGGATGTGAATAAGTTAATACAACTGGTTGATCTAGTGGCTTAACGGTATCTGCACCGCCACTCTGGGTATAAAAGGTAATATCTAGTTCATTGGCACAATCAAGTAATATTTGCTCATCTTTGGTAGTCAGCGGCTCTAAATGTCGTAAGATTAATACGGTATTATTCTCAGCCACTGCAACTTCTAATTGTGGAACCTGTGATTTGATTGAGAGTTTTTCTATTGCCTCAGCCAACACTTCAAGATTATCACCCAATGACGGATGTAACACCTCGCAACGACTCATGTTAGTGATAAAGCCAGATTTCTTTTCTCTAAAACCTACCAGTACTTTTTCTTTTTTGGCCACATAGCGCACGCCGAGGCGTGCTTTACGGCGATAGCCCCAGCTCTCAACTTGTAGTGGCTCCAGCCAATGCTTTGGCTCAACTTTGGCTTGGCCAGAAAAAGCGTCTTTAAGCCAGTTACCTTTAGCTTCGATTTGATCTTCGCTAGACAAATGCTGAAATGAACAGCCGCCACAAATACCAAACACTTCACACTTGGGTGTAATTCGATTATCTGCTGGCTTTAATACCTCTTTAACATCCGCCTCTTCGAACTTAGCCCGTGAAAAAGTACGATCGGCAATCACGGTTTCACCCGGCAAAGCACCACTAACAAAAATCACTTTTTCTTCTAAATGCGCAATACCACGCCCCTCGTGTGAGAGCGATTCGATTTCTAATTCGTAAGTTTTAGCCTTTGGTTTTCTTCTTCTACCCATTTAATAACTCAATCCAATGTTTGACCGGTATTTTAGTGCCTTTTTGCAGGTGCATTAAACAACCGATATTAGCGGTAACAATCATCTGTGGATTAGATGCCTGCAAGTGTTTCATTTTATTAATTTTTAGTTCTCGTGAAAGCTTTGGCTGAAAGATTGAATACGTGCCTGCCGAACCACAACACAAATGAGAGTCTTGCACTTTGGCTGGATGATAACCCAACGAATCTAAAATAGAATTAACCAAACCTGCTAACTTTTGCCCGTGTTGCAATGTGCATGGCTCATGATAAGAAATATCAACCTTGTCTAAATTGAGTTTTGACAAATCTTTATCACTAAAAACTCGGCAATATCTTGAGTTTTGCCAGAGATGATTTTTGCTTTTTGATAATAGTCATCACCAGCTTTAAACATTGAAGCGTAATCCTTCACCATTAAACCACAGCCGCTGGCACTAGAAATAATACTGTCAACGTCATATGCTAACCAAGCATCTATATTCGCTTTGATTTTAACCATTGCATCTTGCTCAGCACTCAAATGCTGATCAACTGCACCACAACATTGTTTTTGCGGTGTTTCAATCGCGTCATAACCCAACTTGGCCAAGATGTTTTTAATACTGTGATTAATGTTCGGCGCAAGAACCGGCTGCACACAACCACCCAATAGTAATACTTTTTTACTGCCTACACTCGGGGTGATAGCCTTACCTTGTTTGCTTGAATGTTTTGAGACAAATCCAATCGGATTGAATAGCAATGGTGTGGTTAATAATTTACGCACAGAATAACGCATCACCTTTTGCCAGATCGGACGCTTCTGCTCGACAAACTCACGACCAATATCAACTAACTTTCCATATTCAACCCCTGATGGGCAAGTCGTTTCACAAGATCGGCAAGTCAAACAACGATCAAGATGCTTGATACTTTGGTCAGAAAAATGATTATTCTCAAGTGAAGATTTGATGAGATAAATACGCCCACGAGGTGAATCCAACTCGTCACCTAAAAGTTGATAAGTTGGGCAAGTAGCCAGGCAAAATCCGCAATGCACACACTTACGAATAATCTCGTTGGCCTTTTGATTTTGAATATGATTCGTTTGCATTACTGAAAAATACCTTTAGGGTCAAATACTGACTTTAGTCTTTGTTCAATTTCAGTTCGTAATGTTGGATTATTGTCAGTCTTAATCGGTGCTGAAAGCTCACCAACATAGGTGCTTGGCAACACCTTAAAACTGATCTGTGTAATCACAGCTAACTTACCTTTGGATCCGACCAGTAAACGCGCCACATCATAGCCAGCGACATTTTTCATTACCTGTCCACCAAAATTTAACGCCTCGCCATTGCCATCAATAATTTGCACCCCTAAAACGCTGTCAGAGATATCTTGCCCGCCATTGGCATACACAGCGCCAATACTGACATTGTCATCCTTAGTATAAAAAGTTAAGGATTGGTTATTTTCGCTTAGCTGTTTTTTAAGCTCAGCAATAGTCGTGCCCGCCTTAACGGTCATCACCAGTTCTTCTGGGTAGTATTCCACCACACCAGCATAATCTAGCCATTCGGTATTGATATGCAAACTATCTGATGCTTGAACCAGTGCTTGCAGTTGAGTGATTCTGCCTGTCATTAAAAGCGCTCCAACTCTGGATGTGGCAGCTCGCCATGATGTACATGCATTGCACCCAACTCGGCACAACGGTGAAGCTCTGGCACCGCTTTGCCAGGATTTAACAAAGAGTCTGGATCAAAAGCCTGTTTAATCTTGTGAAAAATTTCTAGCTCTTTGGTATTGAATTGATGGCACATAGCATTGAGCTTCTCAATGCCGACACCATGCTCACCAGTAATGGTGCCACCCATATCCACACTGAGTTTTAAGATATCGGTGCCAAATTCTTCCGTTCTTTCTAGCTCTCCTGGAATGTTCGCATCATACAAAATCAGTGGGTGTAGATTGCCATCACCTGCATGAAAAACATTGGCTACTCTCAGTTGGTATTTTTCAGAAAGTTCATTAATTTTATCTAGCATATCTGCCAAATGACGACGAGGAATAGTACCGTCCATACAGTAGTAATCAGGCGATAAACGCCCTACCGCTGGAAATGCAGATTTACGTCCTTTCCATAAATTCAAACGCTCTTCTTCACTCTCTGACACTTTTAAAGTTGAGGCGCCTGATAATACTTTTAATACGATATCAAGCTCGGCTTGCACTTGTGCTTCAGTACCGTCTAACTCACACAAGAGCAACGCTTCGGCATCTAATGGATAACCTACCTGTGCAAAACCCTCGGCTGCTTCAATGGCAAATTTATCCATCATTTCTAAGCCTGCCGGAATGATGCCGGCTTTAATGATATCGGCCACAGCATTGGCACAATCACGTACTGAATCATAAGCTGCCATAACCACTCTGGCGAGTTGCGGTGTTGGGGTGAGCTTCACCGTGATTTCAATCATAATCCCTAACAAACCTTCAGAACCGTTCATCAGTGCTAGTAAGCCCATGCTATCGTCTTGACGACTCAAGGTTAACGCTTCACCATCCATGGTTAGCATGGTTAAAGATTCAATATTGTGTACGGTTAAACCATATTTAAGGCAATGCACACCACCTGAATTCTCAGCCACGTTACCGCCAATCGTACAAGCAATTTGGCTTGATGGATCGGGTGCGTAATACAAGCCATATTCAGCAACTGCTTCACTAATAGCGATATTTCTAACACCTGGTTCAACGACAGCCAATTGATTTTCTGCATCTATGGACTTAACTTTATTAAGTTTTGAAAGCCCCAATACGATTGACTTTTCTAACGGCATGGCGCCACCTGCCAAACCTGTACCTGCACCACGTGTCACTACTGGCGTATTATTGGCTTTACATATTTTTAAAATCTGTTTAATTTGCTCGATATTTTCAGGCAACGCGACCGCTAAAGGCTTTTGTCGGTAGACACTGAGGCCATCACACTCAAATGGGCGAGTATTTTCTTCTCCAGTAATGACAATACCCTTAGGTAAAGCGCGAGATAATTCTTGGACTATAGACATGCAAGCAATTATAATGGCTTATTTAATTTTATTAACCACAAAAAGACTATGAAATCATTTAATCCACCAATTAGAACTTTAATGGGTCCAGGCCCTTCTGACGTACACCCTAGAATCTTATCAGCAATGGCACGTCCAACTATTGGCCACCTAGACCCTGCCTTTGTTGGGATGATGGATGAAACCAAAGAGGCACTTAAATATGCATTCCAAACTGAAAACGACCTAACTATGCCTGTATCGGCTCCAGGTTCTGCAGGCATGGAAACTTGCTTTGCTAACTTGGTTGAGCCTGGCGACAAAGTAATCGTCTGTATCAATGGTGTATTCGGCATACGTATGAAAGAGAACATTACGCGTTTTGGCGGTGAAGCAATTGTAGTTGAAGATGACTGGGGTACAGCGGTTTCAACTGATAAGGTTGAGCAAGCACTTAAAGACAACCCAGATGCAGTCATTCTAGCGTTTGTTCATGCAGAAACTTCAACGGGTGCACTTTCTGATGCTAAGACCTTATGTCAACTGGCGCATCAATACGATTGTATTAATATTGTTGATGCAGTGACTTCATTGGGTGGTGTTGAGCTTCGTGTAGACGAATGGGAAATTGATGCGATTTATTCAGGTACACAAAAATGTTTATCAGCAATGCCAGGTATTTCACCGATCAGTATTAGTGAACGTGCCATTAAAAAATTAACTGATCGAAAAATACCAGTGACTTCATGGTTCTTAGATCTTAACTTAGTGATGGGTTATTGGGGTGAAGGCGCTAAGCGTACTTACCACCATACCGCACCTGTTAATACTTTATATGGCTTACACGAATCATTGGTGATGCTTAGTGATGAAGGCCTTGAAAATGCATGGGCACGTCATCAAAGTAACCACGAGATTTTAAGAGATGGTTTAGAGGCGATGGGTATTAATTTCTTAGTGAAAAAAGAAGACCGTCTACCACAATTAAACGCTGTGTTTATTCCGGAAGGTGCTGACGATGCCGCTGTTCGATCTACTTTGTTAAATGATTACAACTTAGAAATTGGTGCGGGCTTAGGTGCTTACGCAGGTAAAGTTTGGCGTATTGGTTTAATGGGTCACACTTCACGTTTGGAAAATATTACCTTATGTTTAGCAGCACTTAAAGCCACGCTTAACAAATAAGCTTAAAGTTAATGCATTAAAAAGGCGACCTGAAGGTCGCCTTTTTTTGTAATGAATATTCTTTATGCCAACTTAGCCAATAACTCTTCTTCTGTTTCAACATTATCAGGGTCAGACAAACAACAATCTACTGGGCAAACTTCTGCACATTGTGGTGTATCAAAATGACCAACACATTCGGTACATTTCTCAGGATCAATCTCATAGATCTCATCACCCATGTAAATCGCTTCATTTGGGCACTCTGGCTCACAAACATCGCAGTTAATACATTCATCGGTAATCAATAAAGACATGCTTACTCCTAGATCAGTCGGCCAATCAATACTATTGGCTTATAGCCTAGTATTTTAACTGATTAAACCCCATATCTTTGGTAACATATTGGTTTTATTTTTAGGGTTAATGATGCGCTTCCTTACTTTATTTCTAACACTTTTTTTATCATTTCAATCTCACGCAAAATTAGACGATGGCTTATATGCCAATTTACACACCAATCAAGGTGATATTATTATCAAACTTGCCTTTGAAAAAACCCCATTGACGGTGATTAATTTTGTTGGTTTAGCCGAAGGCAAAAAACACTCAAATATTCAAATTGGTAAGCCTTTTTATAATGGTCTAAAATTCCACCGTGTTATTAACGACTTTATGGTTAAGGCGGTGATCCCAAGGGTAATGGTACTGGTGGGCCTGGCTATCAATTCAATGATGAAATCACGGACCTAACTCACGACAAAGGCGGTATTTTATCCATGGCCAATTCTGGACCGAATACCAACGGATCTCAATTTTTTATTACACATACCGCAACACCTTGGTTAGACGGCAAGCATACTGTTTTTGGCCATGTGGTTAAAGGTATGAGTGTGGTCAATACCATTAAAAGAGATGATTTTATTCGCAAAGTAAAAATTATTCGTGTTGGTGAAAAAGCCATTAATTTCAAAACCGATGAGGCCGCCTTTAAAGCGTACAATGAGAAATTTATTGATTTAGAAATCACCAAAAAAGCTAAAAAACGCGAAAAATTAATTAGCTTTGTCAAAGCTAACTATCCTAACGCCAAAGTTGCAGAAGCAGGCCACTATGTACAAATCAATCAAACAGGCACAGGTGATTCACCTAAATCAGGTGATTTGGTTAAAGTGCATTTATCCATTGATTTAGATGACGGAACCAACATGCGTGAGGTGGGAAAGCCTCTACCATTTGCTGCAGGATCAGGCACCATTATTGAAGTTATTGATAACGCTGTACTCAATATGCGTGTCGGTGAAAAATTGACTATTATTGCTCCTTATGCACAAATCTACGGCGATAGTGCGCGTGGCAGTTTGTCTCAAAAGTCTCTACTGATCTTCAATCTAGAGCTTTTATCTATCAACGACGTAGACTAATATGTTTTTAGAATTAATCAGTTTTCTTACCCAGTTCGATCCAGGTTTTGACGTACTGCGCTACTTAACCGTTCGAGCTGTTTTGGCAATGTTAGCGGCTTTATTTATTAGTTTGACGCTGGGTCATTTTTTTATTGCACGCCTTCAGCAATATCAAATAAAACAAGTGGTTCGACCTGATGGGCCAGAATCACACTTGTCTAAAGCCGGCACACCAACCATGGGTGGTGTTATGATTCTATTCTCATTTATCAGTAGTATTATTATTTGGGGTGATTGGCACAATACTTACCTTTGGATTATTGTTGTGACGGCACTTATTTTTGGTGCTATTGGTTTTATTGATGATTTTTTAAAAATCAAACATCAATCCTCCGATGGTTTGAGTTCTAAACAAAAATACTTAGCCCAATCTTTAGGCGCTATTGTGATTGGTATTTGGCTGGTTAACAATACACACCAGCCTGTTTCTACTGATTTATTAATCCCGTTCTTTAAAGACTGGACCATACCGCTTGGTATTATTGGTTTTACCGTCTTGTCTTATTTTGTTATTGTTGGTAGCTCTAATGCGGTCAACTTAACTGACGGCCTAGATGGCCTAGCCATTATGCCGGTTATTTTAATTTCAGGTTCATTGGCAATTTTTGCCTATATTAGTGGCAACTATAATTTTTCTAATTACCTTAATATGCCATATATGCCCGGTACGGGAGAGGTTTTTGTTATTTGTGCAGCGCTGATTGGTGCGGGCCTGGGCTTCTTATGGTTTAACACCTACCCTGCTGAAATATTTATGGGTGATGTTGGCTCGTTGTCACTCGGTGCAATTTTGGCCGTGATTGCGATCATCATTCGTCAAGAAATCTTATTGTTTATTATGGGTGGTGTATTTGTTGCCGAAACCCTATCCGTTATTATTCAGGTGGGCTGGTACAAGCGTACCAAAACACGAGTATTTTTAATGGCGCCATTACACCATCACTTCGAGAAAAAAGGTCTATCAGAACCTAAAATCATTGTGCGTTTTTGGATGGTAACTTTAATCTTGGTGTTGATCAGTCTAGCCTCAATCAAGATACGTTAAAATGGCACCTTATGAGTAATTTAGACAAATGGGATGAGCGCTACTTATCACTTGCTGCTGAGGTAGCAACTTGGTCAAAAGACCCTTCTACACAAGTAGGTGCGGTCACTGTTGGTAGTAAAAAAGAAGTACTATCTCAAGGCTTTAATGGCTTTCCTCGTGGTATTCATGACACCGATGAGCGCTACAATGACCGAGAAACCAAATACAAATTTGTCGTCCATGCAGAAATGAATGCTATCTACAATGCAACCTATTCAGGTGCTTCACTCGATGGCGCCACCCTTTATGTACATGGGCTGCCAATCTGCTCAGAATGTGCCAAAGGTATTATCCAAGTCGGTATTAAAAAAGTGGTGATTGAAAAATCTAAAGAACTCAGTAATTGGAATGACAGCGTTAAACTTTCACAAGAAATGTTTGATGAAGCGGGTGTCGAACTCATCATTAAAGGCGAATAATGTCTGAAGTATCTAAACGTCGCACCTTTGCGATTATCTCTCACCCTGATGCCGGTAAAACTACGGTCACTGAAAAGCTATTACTTTATGCGGGCGCCATTAAAACTGCCGGTAGTGTTAAGGCTCGAAAAGCCAGTACCCATGCCACATCCGACTGGATGGAAATGGAGAAAGAAAGAGGTATCTCTATTACTTCATCTATCATGCAGTTTGATTATGATAATCATGTCATCAACCTGCTCGACACCCCAGGACACGAAGATTTCTCAGAAGATACTTACCGCACACTAACGGCAGTAGATTCGGCACTGATGGTGATTGACGTCGCTAAAGGTGTCGAGATGCGTACCATCAAACTGATGGAAGTTTGTCGCTTGCGTGATACACCCATCCTTACCTTTATCAACAAACTCGATCGTGAAGGCAAAGAGCCGATTGATCTGATGGACGAGGTAGAAACTGTACTTAATATTGAATGTGCGCCTATCACTTGGCCGATCGGTATGGGTAAGCGCTTTAAGGGTGTGGTACATTTACTCGATGACAAAGTCTACTTATACGAAGCTGGTAAAAACTCTGAAATTGGTGAAAACATCATTATTGATGGTGTTGATAATCCTAAACTCGATACCATTTTGGGTGAAGAAATGGCAGCTGAGATGCGCGAAGAAGTTGAACTGATTCGCGAGACTACAACACCGTTTGATTTGGATGAATTTCTAGCAGGCAAACAAACACCTGTATTCTTTGGCTCTGCTATCTCAAACTTCGGTATTCAGAATCTACTTGACGGCTTTATTGAGTATGCACCTATTCCTCAAAATCGAGAATCAGACGTACGCGAAGTAAAACCTGGTGAAGCTAAGCTAACAGGCTTTGTGTTTAAAATTCAGGCGAACATGGATCCCAAGCACCATGATCGCTTAGCTTTTATGCGCATCGTTAGTGGTGAGTATAAAAAAGGTATGAAAGTCTTACAAGTTGCCACTGGCAAACAAATCAAAATCGCTAACGCAGTGACTTTTATGTCGCGTGAACGCACCTCGGCTGAAGTGGCCTATGCCGGCGATGTGATTGGTATTCACAATCATGGCGGTATTAGTATTGGCGATACTTTCACCCAAGGTGAAAAACTAACCTTCCAAGGTATTCCAAACTTCGCCCCAGAGCTATTTCGTCGTGCCCAACTCAAAGACCCACTTAAAGCTAAGGCACTACAAAAAGGCCTTAATCAACTCTCAGAAGAAGGCGCAACTCAAGTTTTTCGTCCAGTGATGAATAGTGCTCAAATCTTAGGTGCAGTGGGTATTTTGCAGTTTGATGTAGTCGCACATCGCCTTAAATATGAGTATGGGGTTGATTGTCAATTTGAAACCATTGCCATTGCCACTGCGCGCTGGGTCGCAGGTGATGATAAAGATATTGAACAGCTTAAAATCAAGGCCGGTAACAATGTAGCGATTGACTCTGCTGGAATGCTGACTTATTTAGCGCCATCTATGGTTAATCTACAATTGACGATAGAGCGCCATCCAAACCTAGTGTTTAGCGCAACTAGAGAGCACTAATTATTTAGCTCTAAACGCCCATACAGCTAACATGCCTGTAGCAACAAAAGCCAAATAAGAAATAGTCATCGGTACTGCTTGACCATTAACAACGACTTCCCATCCATCAATAATCCTAATCAAATGCGCAAATGCTACAATGGCAAAAATTGATCCTGAAATCGCTATATAGTTTTTCATAGACGCTCTCCCTTTAATATGAATAGGTTATCTTAAGAAATACTTCTACTCATTGTTAATGCTTCATGTTGTGCCCAGCATGCGGATTATCACCCGATGCTATAGCCCAATGGTGGGGCTGATGATGATTGCCGTAGGCCATAACGCCTATATAGCCCAAGCCTCTGATTTTGGCAACATCTTTAACATTATCAGTCGTTACGGTTAATGTAAATACACCATTGTTATTTTGCACTTGCATATCCCATCCCGTTTCTGCTTTCATTTGCGCTGGATGTCCTGATAGCACTCTAGTGAGTGACTTAACCGCCCTATTGGTTGTCGGCGTAACCACGGCCTGAAAACCATTATCGATATACTGATGTTTAACATCAACATTGATCGTCATATCTTGCATTTCAACTAAGTGCAATCGTAGCGCTTCAATGTTGACTTTTTCCCAATTGGTGCCAGGGTTAGCTTCCAGCGCAGTAATAACCTCTTGCAGGGTTGCGAATGGGTCAGTGCCTGATTCTGTTAATACTACTGGGGTAGCAGCTGTATTGTTGCCCATCATTGCCGCGTGGTTCATATTGGCATGATGCATGTGTGCACTGGCCATAGGCATTGCCATGATCATGGCAACAATACTTAAACTTAATTTTCTCAAATGCATACTCACTCCTACTAATCGATTATATTATTTGCTTATTGTAATAAAAAAGGCCTTGAAGTAATAATTAACTTCAAGGCCTTTTGTTTTGTTAATAACTAAAATGTATCAAAGCTATTCTTCAGTAACTTGCTCTTCGCCTTCTGCGTCTTCCTCTTCAGTTTCAGCAATCTTAGCGACCGAGACTAGCTTCTCACCTTTGGCAATGTTAATTAGTGTCACACCTTGAGTATTACGGCCAATGATGGAGACATCAACAGCTCTTGCGCGAACTAACGTACCTTTATTTGAAATCAACATCATTTCATCTTCGTCAGTCACTTGAATAGCACCTACGACTTTACCATTACGATCAGAAGTTTTAATAGAGATTACACCTGAACCGCCACGTGCTTGAGCACGGTATTCACCTAAGGCTGTACGTTTGCCATAACCTTTTTCAGTAGCCGTTAGGATTGGACTATCTTGCTCTGCGACAATTAATGATACAACTTCATCATCCTTGAGCTTGATGCCACGTACACCGATAGCGGTACGACCAACAGCACGAACGTCGGATTCTTTAAATCTAATCGACTTACCATTGGCTGAGAACAACATAATGTCGTGCTCACCTGAGGTGATTTCTACACCAACCAGTTTGTCACCATCTCTAAGTTCAATAGCAATGATGCCACCTTTTCTTGGGCGGGCAAAATTCGTTAATGCAGTCTTCTTACAAGTACCACTGCTAGTCACCATAAATGCAAACTGATCATCGTTAAACTCGGAAACCGGAAGAATTGCATTAATTACCTCCTCTTTTTCTAATGGTAATAAGTTAATAATTGGCTTGCCGCGCGCTGTACGTGATGCCATTGGCAACTCATAAACTTTAAGCCAATGCACTTTACCAGTGGATGAAAAACACAATACCGTATCGTGAGAATTAGCCACAAATAATTGATCAACAAAATCTTCGTCTTTCATCTTCGTTGCTGCTTTACCTTTGCCACCACGACGTTGTGCTTGATAATCGCTGAGTGATTGCGCCTTAACGTAACCACCATGAGACAAGGTAACCACACGTTCTTCTTGGGCGATTAAGTCTTCAAGCGTTAAATCGATCTTATGTTCAAGGATTTCAGTCATTCGACCATTTGCAAAGTTGTCACGAATCTCAATTAGCTCGTCACGAATCACTTGCATCAGTCTGTCAGGATTTTGCAAGATATCTAATAAGTGCTTGATGCGTTCTAATAATTCATTAAATTCATCAAAGATCTTATCTTTTTCTAAACCAGTTAAGCGATGAAGCTTAAGGTCAAGAATGGCTTGCGCTTGTTTTTGTGACAGCTGGTAATCACCACTGGCTTGTAAACCTAGCTCTGCTGGTAAATCTTCTGGCTTGAACATCGCCATATCACGATCACCAATCAGCTCTTTAATCACAGAACCTTGCCATGTTTTAGCCGCTAAACTAATTTTTGCTTCGGCAGGATTGGCTGCGGATTTAATCAACTCGATGATTTCATCAATATTATGTAATGCAACCGATAAACCCTCTAACAAGTGAGCACGGTTTCTGGCTTTGTTTAGATCGAAGATAGAACGACGGGTCACCACATCACGACGATGCGCAATAAAGGCCTCTAAGATGCCTTTGAGTGTCATTAATTTAGGCATGCCTTTGTCAATCGCCACCATGTTGATACCGAATACTGTTTGCATTTCAGTCAACTTGTAAAGATTATTAAGCATAACTTCTGGTACTTCGCCACGACGCAGCTCAACCACCATACGCATACCGTCTTTATCAGATTCATCTCTAAGACCGGTAATGCCATCGATACGCTTGTCTTTAACCAACTCAGCAATCTTACCAATGAGTTTGGCTTTATTAACTTGATAAGGTAATTCTGTAACCACAATGCTTTGCTTGTCTTCACCCTCAACATGAGAAACTGAACGCAGGTAGATCTTACCCTTGCCCGTTTCGTAAGCTTGACGAATACCACTAGAGCCATTAATAATACCGGCTGTTGGGAAATCTGGCCCTGGCATAACTTCTAATAACTCATCAACGGTGATGTTTTCATTGTCGATAGTTCTAAGACAAGCCTCAATCACTTCGCCTAGATTATGTGGTGGGATGTTAGTCGCCATACCAACGGCAATACCAGATGAACCATTGGCTAATAAGTTTGGCACACGGGTTGGAAGTACCGATGGCTCAGACTCAGAGCCATCGTAGTTTTCATTAAAATCAACCGTGTCTTTATCTAGATCACGTAATAATTCGTGCGAAAGCTTAGCCATACGGATTTCCGTATAACGCATTGCTGCAGCCGAGTCACCATCAACCGAGCCGAAGTTACCCTGACCATCGATTAAAATGTTACGCATTGAGAATGGCTGAGCCATACGTACAATAGTGTCATACACAGCAGTATCACCATGCGGGTGATATTTACCAATCACATCACCGACAATACGGGCTGATTTTTTGTAAGATTTGTTATAGTCATTGCCCAATACCTCCATTGCGTAAAGCACTCGACGATGCACCGGCTTGAGGCCGTCTCGAACATCAGGCAAAGCACGACCAACGATGACGCTCATTGCGTATTCCAAATAGGAATCTCGCATCTCATCTTCAATGGTAACTATGGGAAAATTAGGCTCGAAACTTTCTGGATTATCGGTGTTTTCAGACATACAAAAAAGGCTTAATTAGATTGCCTTTAATTGTACCCTAACTGGTATTTTCACACAACAAAGATGTGGAAATAAAATGGAGTTTTTTAGAAAAAAATTAATTAAAAAAATTAATTAAAAATCAATGACTTATGCGTTTCTTTTTTGTACAGCTTGTGCCAATGTTTTAAGCAAGGTTTCAGTATCATCCCAACCAATACAACTGTCGGTAATACTAACCCCATATTTAAGTGATTTTAGAGGGCCAACAGCCTGGTTTCCCTCATTAATATGCGACTCAATCATCACCCCAAAAATCTCTTGCGATCCAGCAATAATCTGGCCAGCAATATCCTCACCAACCAGTAGCTGGTTTTTAAATTGTTTTTGACTATTGGCATGCGAAAAATCAACCATAATCTTATCTAATAAATTCTCCGCTCTTAATTGAGCAATCGTTTTATCAACGTGTGCTTTTGAATAATTAGGGCCGTCAGCACCACCACGCAGGATAATGTGTGCTGTTTCATTACCTGACGAGGTGTAATGACTCACACCACCCTCTTTATTGACTGAGAGTAGATGATGTGGGTTGTTAGCCGATTTAATCGCATCAATGGCTACGCTGAGCGAGCCTGTGGTGCCATTTTTAAAGCCAACAGGGCAAGACAAGGCTGAGGCCAGCTCACGATGAGATTGGCTCTCAGTCGTACGTGCACCAATTGCACCCCAAGAAATCAAGTCTGAAATATATTGTGGCGTAATTAAGTCTAGGTACTCAACGGCGACTGGCATATCCATCTCTGCCAAATCAGTCAATAAATGACGGGCAATCTTAAGGCCTTTATCAATATTAAAGCTTTCGTCCAAGTCTGGATCATTAATCAAGCCTTTCCAGCCAATGGTTGTACGTGGTTTTTCAAAGTAGACACGCATAACGATGAGCAAATCTTCTTTTAATGATTCTCTTAATGCGACTAATTTTTCAGCGTATTCACGTGCAGATTTTGAATCATGGATTGAGCAAGGCCCTACGATGACCATTAGTCGATGATCTCGTCCTTCTAAAATATCCTTAATGGCTTGTCTGGCTTGGAAAATATTAACAGAGCCTTTTTCGCCTAATGGATACTTTTCCATTAGTTCGTTAGGTGCGATCATTGGCGCACTCGAGGTAATTCTTAAATTATCAGTATTATGTTGCACAGTTTATTTCTGGTTTTCAATTAGGGCGTAAGCTGAATGGTTGTGAATAGATTCAAAGTTTTCAGACTCTAAACGGTAGTAACTGATTTTCTCATCACTGTTGAGTTCAACGGCAATATCCCGCACTAAATCCTCAACAAAAGCAGGGTTATCATACGCTCTTTCGGTCACTACCTTTTCATCTTCACGCTTTAAAATCGCATAAAGCTCACACGAAGCTTTGCGTTCAGCCAAATCAATCAAGTCTTCAATATACAGTGTTTTACCTTTAGTAACTTTGGCCTTGATGGTAATGTGCGAACGCTGATTATGTGCACCATATTTAGAAATACTCTTAGAACAAGGGCACAAACTAGTGACTGGCACCACGACTTTCATCATCACTTCTGATTCGCCTTTATCTAATACGCCGTACAAAGTCACTTGATAATCCATCATTGACTCAACACCGGATGAAGGGGCTGCTTTCTTTCTGAAAAATGGAAAATCTAGAGTGATGTGCGCTGTATCAGATTCTAACTTTTCTCGAACTTTATTAATAATTTTATCAAAATTGCCGCTATTAAACTCACAGGGGCCATCATTTAAAATTTCAATAAAGCGTGACATGTGTGTACCTTTAACATGCTCCGGCAGTGTGACTGTCATAGTGAAATTACCAACCGTTGGCATACGGTTTCCATTTCGATCAACGTATGTAATTGGATGAGCGATATCTTTGATACCTACTTTGTCAATTACGATTTGACGTGTATCTTCATTGTTTTGTGTATCAGGTAGATCGCATGATTTCATGATTGTTTCTCCGAATAAGCAACGGATGCTCTAGGGG
>OFBA01000087.1_pt1 | contig 14268 bp, 15 predicted proteins | sample 1520391 | NCBI WGS metagenome assembly OFBA01 (sample SAMEA3696446, study PRJEB22514) | metagenome | biome: water; feature: marine; material: hydrothermal vent | place: Pacific Ocean | collected 2014-08-12 | depth 1521 m
GCACTCTCTTTAAATCCAGATGTGTTTAAATTGGAAGAAATTTTCGAATACATGGGGAGAATATACATCTGCTTAGAAGATGATGAAAAAGCAATAATATATTTTGAAAAATTAAAGGAAATAAACCCATATCAAGATGAAATATATGAGATTATCTATTTAACTTGTGGAGAAATTGGAAATTTTGAAAAAGCAAAAGAATACCTTAGAAAATTAGAATTAACTAAATGAAAAATAGGCGTTGAAGTTAAAATGCTGGCATATAAAGCTTAATCTTTTCAATTATTCATTTTATTATTCTTTAAATCCCAATAATTAAAATATTAAATTATACAACGGTGAAATAATGAAATATTTAATCTCAAATCCCGATAAATTTTTCAAAGATATTGCCAATAAACCTGCAAACTTAAAAGTTTTTGTATTGTGTATTTTGTTTAGCTCAGTGCTTATTTCCCTAATCCCATTATTGTTTATAGCATATATTCCTTCGTCATCACAGGGTAGTTACTTCTATTTACTATCAATGTTTATTGTTCTATTTGGGATATTTTTTATATATCTTTTAATTTTGAATATGGTTGTCGCAGGAGTTTCACATATAATATTAACAAAATTGTTGGGGGGAGTTGGGACTTTTAAAAAGATAATGGAGATTATTGGTTATGTTAATGGCATATTGGCAGTAGGAATTACTTTTGACATAATTCTTCAGATTATTACTTATCAGTTTAACGCATCATACGGTATTGTGGATAAAATTTCCATGTTAAGTTATATTATGATATCTATTTGGGCAATGTTGATATTTGCAAAGGGCATTCAATATTCCTATAAATTAAATTTCAAAAAAAGCCTTATTATTCCATTTGTAATATTTTTGTTGATAGTAGTATTAAATAGCGTTGGATATGTCTATCAATTTAATTATTAATTTATATGAGGGGGTGCATGAATATGAAAGGGATAAATCCATTGTATTTAGAGATATGTTATGTAATATCGGCAATTAGCATATTTTGGATTTTGGAGCATTTTAAACTACGATGGATTCCATATTTATTAATATTTTGGGCAATTATCCTTAGTTTGATATATATAGTTTTAAAAATTAATAAAAAAATAATATTATCAAAGATAGATAGAGGAAATCCAATAGAATCTATAAAAGGATGTTCAATAGATTGGAAAAATATTTTATTAGCTTTTGCTTTTGTAGTTTTTCTTGAATTTATATTGTATATAATCCATGTTCCATACAATGGAGTAATTGATGTTGGAATTGTGGCAATTGGTATTTTAATAGGGCTACATAATTCATACAACTTAGAAATCTACGAAAAAGGAATATTGATTGACGGTATGGCATATTATACTTGGAATGAAATTAAAAAAATCACAGACAAAGACAAAAATCAAACAATATTAAAAATCAAGGGAGCTCCTAAAAACATAGTAATTAACAAAATAATTTAAAAGTTGGGATACAATGATTGAACTAAAAAATGTGGTAAAATCCTACAACTTAGGCGGGGAAACCATTTATGCACTGAATAATGTAAATTTAAAAATAGATGAGGGGGAATTTGTATCAATCATGGGACCTAGTGGAAGTGGAAAATCCACTTTATTAAATATTATAGGATGCTTAGATAGACCAGATGAGGGGGAAGTATTCATTGACAATGTAAAAACCAACGATTTAAACGATAATCAACTAACGGACATTAGGAGAATGAAAATTGGGTTTGTATTTCAGCAGTTTAACCTTATTCCATTATTAAGTGCGTTGGAAAATGTGGAGCTCCCACTGATATTTAAATACCGAAGTGAAATGAGCTCGGAAGATAAAAGAAAAAGAGCACTAAAATGTCTAAAAATGGCTGAATTAGATGAAAAATTTGCTAACCACAAACCAAATCAGTTAAGCGGAGGACAGCAACAGAGAGTAGCGATAGCTCGTGCCTTAGCAAATAATGCACCTATTTTATTGTGCGATGAACCAACTGGGGCGTTAGACTCAAAAACTGGTGGTAAAATTATGGAGCTCCTAAAAAAATTAAACAAATCTGGAAAAACTGTTGTTGTGGTTACTCATGATATCAATGTTGGAAAATGTGCAGATAGGATAATAAACATTGGAGATGGAAAAATAGTTGGGGAATAACATGTATTTTGAAATGGCTAAGAGAAATTTAAAGAGACATACATTAAGAAGTATTTTAGCATTGTTGGGAATAATCATTGGAGTGATGGCTATATCATCATTGGGCATATTGGGGGGCGGACTAAAAGAAGGAATATCCAAAAATTTTGAAGGCGTAGCAAATTTTGTTGTGGTATTCCCAAATACTGGGGAAGGGTATTTGCACTTTACAAAAAAAGATATTGATACCTTAAAAAAGTTAAACTGTAAAGTAATTCCGATATGCACGAAAAGTGATATGGTATATATTAAAGGAAAGAATAAAAAAACCTATGTATCGATTTATGGGATAAAAAAGGAAGATATAAAATATTTAAATTTAGGAGTGGATAATAAACTTTCAGATACAACCATTTATTCAGACAGTATTTTCTCGGAGCTCAACGAAGTTAATAAAAATGATATGATAATGATAAATAATGTTTCATTTAGAATAAGGGGAATTTACAACAGTTCTTTATTTATAATCTCTCAAAATTCTATAATTCTATCTCAAAAGACATATAAAAGGTTTTACGGCGATAATTACTCGATGGTTGTATTATATGTTAAAAATAAAGATGATATAAATAGCATTAAAAATGAAACTGAAAATATTATGAATAAAAAGGAAAAGAAAGTAATTGTGTTGTCTATGGATACCATACTCAAATCTATAAATGATGCTATGGACAAACTATCTATGTTTTTAATGGGAATAGGTGGAATATCTTTATTAGTTGCAGGAATAGGCATTGGAAATGTAATGCTTATGAGCACAATTGAAAGAACAAAAGAAATCGGAGTTATGAAAAGTATTGGAGCTTCAAAAAAGGATATTATGATATTATTCCTTTATGAGGCATTGATACTTGGCATTATAGGAAGTTTGATTGGTGCATTTTTAAGTTTGGGAATTGGATACCTCATTGTGAATTATCTATTAAAAGCATCTTTATCCTTGGAGTGTCTAATTTATGTAATATTGGGCGTCTTATTTGGAATAGGAACTTCTTTAATCTCTGCACTTTATCCTGCATATAAGGCATCCAAATTAGACCCAATAAAGGCACTTAGAAATGAATAATAAAAAAATCATTAAATAATTAATTTTTTTATTTTATTTCAACTTTCACATTTAAAAATACTGGACCTCTAATATCTATTATCTTATTATTTCCCATTATTTGTTTTAAAGCCAACTCATCTATTTTTAAATTAACATCGCTTAAACTTCTAACTATTGGGGTTCTAATTTTAAATTCCTTAGTATTTGAAATAAGTGCCTCCTCGATTTTAGAGGTTATTTTATAACATATTGTATCTATATATGTTAAATTTGTGGGAGCTCCTTTTTCTTTTGCATCACTCAATAATTTAACAAAGTCCTCTTTAACATTTTCAAATGTTTCAGGAATTCCAAGAACATTTCCATTATGCACGAATATTTTATTTAATATGGAAGGACCTAATAGATTTTTACCTTCTTCTTTTTCAAATAATGTTATTTTTATTGTTTTGGTGGCGCCATAGAATTTTATTTTCTTTTCAATAGATACCTCACAAGGAGAAGCTTTATCTTTATTTTTTATACATAATTCTATTAATTCATTTGTTAAATCCTTTAATTCATCAAGGACAGGGATTTTATCAACTTTTATGCTATATGCTATATCCCTATCGCTAAGTGTTTGTTCGTAAAATTGAGGATATACCATTTTTCTTACATCATCATAATTATAGTTAATCATGGCAAGTCTTTCCACTCCAAGCCCCAAATTCATTACAGGCACATTAATATTGTATTTACTTAAAGCAATTGGTGAATATATTCCAAATGTAGCAACTTCAAGCCATTCCTTTAATTTTGGGTGGTATGCATATACTTCGGTTTGAGTTTCGGGAGTATAATATTTACTTTTTTTCTCATCGGGTCTAAATTGGAAATCTGTAAATCCAAATTGTGATAATAATCCTTCGGCTATGACTTTTCCATCATCAAGAGTAATATCTTCTCCCACTATGGCACAGGAAGCAGAATGATAGGTCATTAAATGACTTTTATCCTCTTTCTGTTCTCTTCTAAAACATCTATCAATTGAAAACAAAGAATAAGGAAGTGGTTTTTTTCCCATCATTTCCGCTATTGTTATAAACCAGCCAGATGTCATATGACTTCTAAGGGTTAAGGGTAATGCCTCCGCCTTTAAGTTTTTAAATTCAGGAAATACTTCTTCCAATATTTTTAATCCCATTTCATTAGATAATCCTAAACTATTTGCTATTTCATATACTAAATCGTCTCCTTCCAATACTCCTTTTTTGTATAAATGGAGAGTTTTCCTTAAATTCTCTTTTTTATCGTCATTATCTATTTTTATGCCCAATTTTTCAATTTGTTCAATTTTATCATTACTTAGCCCCACATCTGGTCTCGGTAATCCTGCCAAATAAAAACATCTATCCAATACAGCCATAGCTTCGGGTCCAAATTGTTTATATATGTCTTTTTCATCTACAATTACGGGATTTATATATTCTTCAAATCCCATTCTTAAATATGCCTGTCTTAACTGTTCAATTGTATCCATTACAGGATTTGTTTTTCCAAATGATGGTTTTATCCGTGGATATTTTCTGTTTATTGACGAATCCTTTATTAAATCTTTTGTGGTTATCCAAGCTTTTTCAAAATCTTTATTTGCCAATTCTAAAACTTTCTTTGTATCAAACATTTATATCATTCCTTTTTAAATATCATCTTTGTTATTATTTTAATTTTTATCTATTACTAATATTTCTAATACTAATTATTTAATTATTTGATAATTATTTAACTTTTATTTAGTTTTTAGTTTTTATTCATAATTTCTTTTGCTTACTATTCCATAAATCACATAACAAACAGCACAAACTCCAAGAGCTTCAAATTTTCCAAACATGCTTAATATTAATGACGCCCCAAAAATTCCCATCATTATTTTGTTTGGATATTTCGGGTATTTAATATCACTTATCATCAGAGCTCCGAAAATCGCCCCCAAAATTGATATAATGATATTGATATTATTTTCAACAATTCCATAATTGATAATATAATTATTATAATTTAAGAAAAATTCACATGTTATAGCTAAAATTAATGCACCAGCAGGAATTGGAAGCCCTATGAAGTATTTAACATCAAGCACACCAAACCGAGCCAACCGCAGAGCTCCGCACACAAGGAAGATTAATGAAGCAACTAAACTAATGGGACTATTGAAATAATAATACAGCAAATAAGCAGGTGCAACCCCAAAACTAACCACATCACAAATACTATCTAGTTCGGCACCAAAATCCGAAACTGTGTTTGTTTTTCTTGCTACATACCCATCTAATGCATCAAACACTATTGAAGCATATATAAATCTAAAATCATGGAATAATATTGCACACATTCCTAAAATAATATTTATTGCCGTTATATAGTCAGATATAGTTATAATTTTACGGATTTTAAACATTTTATCATCTTTTGGGTTTTATAGTTAATCGACAATAGGTGCCCTTAATAAATTTTAATAATATCTATATTTATATCTATATTTATATTGTATCTAATTTTTCATAAAATCTATATATCCCATCTCTTGATAATTTAAGTTTTTCATTTCCTATTTTTAATAATAGTTTTAAATATTCGTCATCTACAACAATTTTTCCATCAATTCCAATTGGAGCATCTACTTTATTTGTTGTCATTATTTCAACAATAATCCGCCTTTTATGGATTGATTTTATAGATGATGCTTTTAATCCGTTATGGTAGGCACATTCAAGTAATTTTTTGGCACATTCCATATCTTTTGAAGCTATATGTAATATTGGGGAGTTCATAATAAATACTATGCTGTTAAACTCCTCTGATTTATTATTTATAGCCTCAAATAATTCATCATTATTGGCATAATGATGCCATTTTCCAAGCCATTTTGAGTATATTTTTGGAGTTTTATTTTTTGGAAATTCCATTATTCCACATCTACCAATACAGCTACTTGTTGTATAGTAATTCTCCTTTTCGTTAATTTTATCCACAATATACATTACATCTTTATCCACAAAATTATTTTTTATGGCATCATTTAATTTATTTAGCGTTCTTTTTTTATCTTCTTTAAACATATTTTCACAATTTAATTAGTATTTTCTATATTAATATCACTTAATTTAAACTTTATTGCAAATATTATAAATAATATACTTGAAATTAATGCCACAATTCCCCCATATATGAAAGGTATGTTGGGGTCGATACTCCATAAATACCCAGCTATTAAACTTGAAGGCAACGCCATTAAACCAACAATGGTATGAAATGTTCCTAATGCAGTCCCCCTTATATATTCTGATGATAAATCGGATACATAAGCTCTCTGGTTTCCTTCAATTATAGCGTAGGATATACCGTATAGTGCAAATAATATTATGAAATAATTTAAGGAGCTAAATAATGCAAATCCAAAGGCAGTAATGGCATATATGGCGTATCCAAAAATAATAACTTTCTCTCTTCCTATTTTATCTGAAAGAACTCCAAAAGGGAGGGCAAATACGCCATAAAAAATATTAAACAAAATATACAATATTATGGGAGCTCCGATAGCCAACCGACCTGTAAAAATTGTTTGGGCTTTGAGAATATAAAACATATAACTGAAATTAGACAATGTAAATATGCCAGATATCAATATAAATAGTTTTAAGGGAGTTGATAAATTTTTTAAACCTATTTTTAGCGATAAATCTTGCCGTTTATTCTTTTTTTTCTCTTTAAGAAAATAGAGTGGAATCAGTGCTAAAAATGAAAGGGACGCCGATATTAATATAATTTTCCTAAAATCATAATATAAATACCAGAAAAGTATGAGCACCCCCACAGACCCGAGTATTGCCCCGAATGTATCACCTGCCCTTTGAACTCCAAATCCTCTTCCTCTCTTTTTAGCCATTAAATCTGATATTATGGCATCTCTTGGAGCAGTTCTTACGCCTTTTCCAACCCTCTCAAATGCTGAAAAAAATAAAACTCCTAACCAAGTAGTTGAAATTGAAAGTAATAATTTAAAAATGGACGAAGTTAAATATCCAGCAAAAACAAAAATTTTTCGCCTACCTGTTTTATCAGAATAATATCCAGATATTACTTTTAAAATACTTGATATGCTATCTTTTAATCCGCCTATTAAACCAACAACTACACTTGAACCCCCCAATGAAGTTATGAACATTGGAAGAATTGGCATAATCATTTCGCTACTTAAATCATTTATAAAACTAACAATGGTAAGTAATAAAACATCTTTATCAATTCCAAGATATTCTTTTCTGGGTTTTTTGGGGTTGTTCATATATGCACCGAATAAAAAAATAAAAAAAATAAAATTAATAATACAATGATTAATAATACAATAATATTATATTTTATATTATGACTTCTATTTTTTCACGACATTTTGGACATTTGCAGGAGCTCCCAACCACATCTAAATTATTTTCAAGCACTGAAAATCCTCTTCTTTTAATAAGGAGCTCCCCACAATTTGGACAATATGTATTTTCATCACATCCCAAAACATTGCCCACATATACATATTTTAATCCCTCCTCAATTGCCATTTTTTGGGCATTTATAAGTGGTTCCGCAGGAGTGGGGGGCACATTTGTAAGTTTATAATCTGGATAAAATCCTGTAAAATGAAGTGGAGTTTCTTTTCCAAGTTTATCTTTTACAAATTCTATAATTGACCTAATGTCCTCAATGGTATCATTATATTTTGGAATAATTAAATTTGTAATTTCACAATGAATACCTAATTTTTTTGCAAGAACACAAGTTTCTAATACGGGCTCTAATTTTGCGAAACATACTTCTTTATAAAATTTTTCATTTCCTTTAATATCTATATTCATTGCATCTATTTTTAAGTTTTTTAAAGGTTCTTTTTCAATATATCCATTTGTTATCATGGTGTTAAATAGTCCTTTTTCTTTTGCAATATTTGAAGTATCCTTCATTAATTCATAAAAAATCGTTGGTTCTGTGTATGTGTATGCCATTCCACCGCAATTATATTTAATTGCCATATTTGCAATATCTTCGGGATATAACTCGTTATATGGTATGTCATCAGGAGCATACTGGCTAATCTGCCAATTTTGACAGTGAAGGCATCTAAAATTACATCCTCCTGTTGCTATTGAAAATACTGATGAATTTGGATGAAAATTAAATAATGGTTTTTTTTCAATTGGGTCAATTGCCGTTGAACAAACCTTCCCATAATTTACAGAATATAACTCTCCATTGTTATTTTCCCTCCCTTTACAGAATCCCCTTTTTTTATCCATTATTACACAATGTCGAGAGCAAATATTGCATCTAACTTTATTATCTGTTATTTTTTCATAAAATAGTGCTTTTTTAGACATATTATACACCTTTATATTAAAAAATACGCATATGGATTATAGTAAATCGACGAACCTGTTGCGTAAATACTATTGTAATCATAGATGCGGTTAATAGAATAATTAAGAAGTAATCGCCCTTAACAACAAAAGACAAATAGGACGCCTTATGTCGATTCACTATATTCAGGGAGCTCCGTTTAGTGCGGTTAATCTATTATGTCCCCCCAATATATTATAAATATTCCCCCACATTAAATATTTCGATTAGTTCCATTAATATATCATTTTTATAAATTATATTGTATGTTCGTTGAGGTAGTTCCGTTTTAGTCGTTTTAAGATACTGCTGGACATTTTTATTAATATTGTCATAGGTTATATTTTTAATTTCTCGCCGTGTTTCTAAATTATGAATTTTTAGAATTTTTCCAATTGGTATATCTGCGGATAGTAGGTCTTTTGACATATTTTCTCGTAGTTCATTGTTTTTTATATTTTTAAGTGGTATCTTTGAAGTGGCATATACCATAGGAATTTCTTTAATTTTCAAAATAACCGTTCTATAATATATACCGTCAATGGTTTTTTGATTAATGGTTTCTACGATGACCTTATCATTAAATAAGATTTCTAATAAATTAGTAATGCTCCCGTCAGTTCCTAAAAATATTTTTTCTTCATTTTTTAAATTATATTTTTGTTGGAGCTCCGATATTTTTACATAAGGAGGAGTTTTCATATTTACACACAAAATTATATTTAAGAATTTATATTTTAATATATATTATTATTGTTGATATTTAATATTAATTCTTTTGTTTTTTATTCTTTATTCTTTATTCTTTTGTTTCTTTTTCATTCTCTTCTTCTTTTTCTTCCTTTTCCTTCCCTTTTATCTTATTATATATCTCGTTAGCTTCTTCTTTTAATGTGTTTATTTTATTATATGTTTCTATTAGTTTTTGATGACTATCTGCACTTATTTTGGCATTATTTACCACTTCACTATGTTCTTCTGCGGATTTTTTTACGAGCTCAGATATTTCATCAGATATTCCATTTATTTTTTTACTTAATTCATCTGCAACATCACTTTTAGCATGAAGTTGCCTATAATATTCAACTTCTCCTATGAGCTCCCTTTCTTTTTCAATAGTTGGACATTGTGTTTCTATTATTTGTTCTATTCTTTCTATTTCTTTAACTATGGATTCCCTATTTAACATTAATCCTTTAAATTCATTTATTAATTCTGCTCGTTCCGCCTTTAATTTCCTTATTTCTTCTATTTTTTCCTTAACCATTTGGTTAATTTCTTCTCTTTTAATTTTATGGATTTTAACTTTTTCATTGGCATTATTTCTTTTTTCCTTTAATTCCTTTGTAAGTTCGTATAATCCTTTTACTTCGTTATTTATTTTATTTAATGTATCTTTTAGATTGGTAATTTCCATAATATGCACCCCAGATATTAATTAATATATACACCAATTATAACACATCTAATATATATTTTATTCTATATGCTATTCTATGTAATATTATTCTACATACTTTAAAATTTCTCTTAAATCTCTTTTTTCTATGCACACATCGGCATTTTTCTTTAAAATATCTTTTGCACAAAAGGCTATTTTAAAACCTGCTACTTTAAACATACTTATGTCATTTGCTCCATCTCCTACAACAACAGTATCTTTTAAATCTATATTTTCCTTTTTTGCTATTTTTTGCAACATTTTGCCTTTTGCATCTTCCTTCATCATTACACCATTAACTTCCCCAGTTAATTTTCCATCTTTTTCTATGAGATTATTGGAATATGCGTAATCCATGCCCAATAGTTCTTTAATTTTATCCGTAGCCACAGTAAATCCACCACTTACAACTCCTACAATATGTCCCCTATTTTTTAACTCTTTAATGGTTTCTTCTGCACCTTCTGTTAATGTTAATGTGGATACTGCTTCTTTTATTTTATTGGTGGGAGCTCCCTTTATAAGTGCCACTCTTTTTTTAAGGGATTGTTCAAAATTTAATTTTCCATCCATGGCTTCTTTTGTTATTTTTTTTACTTCGTTTTCTGCCCCTGCAATTTTTGCAAATTCGTCGATTGTTTCATTTTCTATTAGTGTGCTATCAAGGTCAAATAATATTAATTTTTTAGTCATTTAATCACCAAATAGTATATATTGTGTATTAATAAAATAATATATTATAAGAAGTGTGAGATATGCTACATATATTCAATACTATAACATCTGATTAATATTATTTGTGGGATTATTTATGATTTTAGGATTAACCGATGGACATAATGCTAGTGCCTGTTTAATTGATAATAAAAATAATAAAAATAATATAGAATATGCCCTAAGCGAAGAAAGATTTACAAGAAAAAAAAATCAAAGGGGAGCTCCGATAAATTCAATAAATTATATACTAAACAACAATGATAATAAAAAACCAGAAATAATAACAGTAGGCGGAATGTTTAGAAAAGGAAAAAGATTAAAAGAATTAAAGGAGCTCCAAAATAAATTAAATATTCCTATGCTGTATTTTAATCACCATTTGTGCCATGCGTCATTATACAAATTATCAAATTTCAATAAAGAAGAATGTTTAATTATTACTATGGACGGCGGAGGAGACGGATTTTCTTCAACCGTGTCAATTGGAAATAAAAAAGGAATAGAAACAATAGCACAAAGTGATTTAATTGATTCAATGGGGGATTTTTATGCCTCTATTACGGAAGTATTGGGATTTAAACCGATGGAGGACGAAGGAAAAGTAATGAGTTTATCTACTTATGATGGCAACATAGAAAATATCGAGTTAAATAACTTAAAAATAATAGAATATAATAAAAAAACTAAAACGATTAATAATTATTTGGGCGTTGTGGGATTTGAAGCTACAAAGGCACTAAAAAGGATTTTTGAAAATAAAAATATAGTTTTAAATGATTTTAATGGTAAAATATTGATTTCAAAATATGCCCAAAAAACATTGGAAAGCGAAGTTTTAAAATTAATAAATGAGTTTTCAAATGAAACAGGTATAAAAAATATAGTTTTTAGTGGTGGAGTTGCTCAAAATGTTCAATTAAATAAAAAAATAATGGAAAATTATAATTTATTTGTTCCTCCGTTTATGGGAGATGAAGGGCTTTCTGTTGGTGCATCATTGTTATTTAATAATAAATTTGTAGATTTAAAAACTACATATTTAGGATACAATATAGAAAATAAAAATATAAATACAATTATTGAAAAAATAAAGTTAAATGAAAATCAATATAAAATTAAATACATTGAGGAAAAAGAAATTCCAGAGATAATTGGTAATTTATTAATAAATAATAAAATTATATGTATTTGTAGAAATAAAATGGAGTTTGGAGCTCGGGCACTTGGCAATAGAAGTATATTGGCACTACCTAAAAAGGAAAATGCAAAAAAGATTAATAAAATGCTTAATAGGGATAGTTTTATGCCTTTTGCTCCAACAATGCTGTATGATTATGTTGAGGAATATTTTAAAAATCCGCACTACAATCCATTTATGACTACTTTATTTGATGTAAAAAAAGAATATATTAATAAGATAGACGGCGTAGTTCATAATGATGGCACTACTCGGGCTCAAACTCTGAAAAAGGAATTTAATCCAACCTACTATAATATTATTGATTTTGTAAATGAAGTTAAGGGAGCTCCCTTTGTTTTAAATACGAGTTTTAATTTACATGGAGCTCCGATAGTTTGCAATGAATATGATGCTTTAAAATCCTTTAAAGTTGTTGGTGATGTGTTGTTGTTGGGAAATTATTTATTTATGAAGAGGTAAAGGAGCTCCGATTTTTTTTATGCTATCTATTTTTATATCCAAATTTTTTATTATATTTTTTATGGTCTAAAATATCTAAAAAAGAAGTATCCTGTTTATTATTGCTATTTTTTAAATAATTATACACTTCAACGGCATTAGGGGATAAAATTACCCTAATTTTCATAGCTCAAACCCTTCCATAATTACTTTTTGTAGTTTTTCGTTGTTGTTATATATCCAAGAAATTCCTTTCTTTGATATTACAATTTTATTGGATTGTTCTAAATACTCAAGAATTTCTTTTAATATGGCAGAGTTTAAGTTTGTTTTTTTGGATAGTTCGTTAATTGTGATTATTGAATCTTTATTTAAAATATTCTCTATTAATAAGATATTATCTAATGTGGGGCTTATTTTTAGTTTTAAATTTCTTTTCTTTTTTGTCTGTGTTCTATGTCGTATGTTGTCTAATTTGGGACTTTTTAGTTTTGAATAGTCTATTGTCATGATATTCCCCCTTATTTTATATTATATCATTATTTGTAATATATCTTATATAAAGTTTTAATTTACATTGAGCTTAATTTACATGGAGCTCCGATAGTTTGCAATGGATATGATGCTTTAAAATCCTTTAAAGTTGTTGGTGATGTGTTGTTGTTGGGAAATTATTTATTTGAAAAGATTTAATTATTTTCTGCTCAATCTTCTTCTAAGTGCGATATAGAGATTACCTAATAAAATTAAAGATATTATTCTTATAATTCCTTCCCAATTTTTCATAAAGTGCTCATAATTACCATTTTTTGTATCATCAATACTTAATTGGAAAAATGCGGTAATTGTATCTCGCAACAATACTCCATAGGAAGGATAAATATACAGAGTATATATAAAAACTACGAAAGATATGATTAATAATAAAAAATAGAAACTATATGGAATTTTAGAAATTATATGATATACTTTATCATGTATTTTGAGATATTCAGACCTTAATTTAGGTATGCATAGATATAAAATTCTAAATAATATTATTATCTCTACTAAAATACAACACGATAATGTATAGTAATTACATAATAATGCAATTAGTGGAAGTAAAATAATAGCCAAAATAATCCATAAAACTGATTTTTCCACCGATTCCCCGTAGTTAGACAATATTTCATATAATTCAATAGCAATTTTTTCAAAATTATTATCTGAATATTTCTTTTTAAACTCCATTTCCAATTTATGGAGATTAGATGCTTCTTCATAAGTTATATTATTTTCAATAGACAGTCTTAAATTTCTATATTCTGCAAGAACAGAATTATATTTTATGTCGTCAATAAGTTCATTGAAATAGTAATAACCACTATTTAATATCTGATAATATGTATTATTCCCATTTTTCGTTTGTTCATTATCCCTGCTTTCATCTAGTTTATTTTTATTACCTTCCGTTTTTTCTTTATTTTTATTTTTATTTAAATTATCTTTATAAAGTGCATGGCTCAATATTTTTTCTTTTTCAATCTCGTATAAGAACATTACTTCCCTAACATCCGTCATTAAAAAGGATGTTTTAGATAATTGAAAATTTTTTATTTTGGAATGTTTGTTTAAAAATTGAGCATTGTTAAATATTGCTATATTATTGTATCTTTTTATTTCATTTAATATTTCTTCATTAACGCCCATATCTTTTAATTCTTTTTTGGATTTTATTTTATTTCTAAACTCCGCCATGCCTTTAAATATACAATCTACAAAAGATAATAAACCAAAATAAATATCTC
>OFBA01000088.1_pt1 | contig 14175 bp, 15 predicted proteins | sample 1520391 | NCBI WGS metagenome assembly OFBA01 (sample SAMEA3696446, study PRJEB22514) | metagenome | biome: water; feature: marine; material: hydrothermal vent | place: Pacific Ocean | collected 2014-08-12 | depth 1521 m
CTGTAGTGAAAGTTAGCGCTGAAACTGCAGCGGCTAAAGAAAGTTGTTTGATATACATGATTGCTCCGTTAATCATTTAACGAGCGCGAGAAAGAGACACATAGTAATGTATTTCTATTACTCACCACCCACCGTAGTTGTTAATTTGTTATTTGAATATGTATCGGACTTTACCGTTGCGAGGGCAGTGTTAGAATTTAACTAACTTCCAGTGATTCAAAACTGTAACTATTATACTTTTGATAAGCATGATACGGAGTATTAAATAGCTATTCTCAGGTAAAATCTTTGATTTTTATATAATTAAGTAGGAGTGAGTGAAGATGAGTCAGGTTTACAATTTTAGTGCCGGCCCTGCCATGCTACCAGCGCAGGTGACAAAACTAATGCAAGAAGAATTACTAGAGTATGGCAATGCCAAAGCATCAGTGATGGAAATTTCTCACCGTGGTGCTGATTTTATGGCGATGGCGCAAAAATCTGAGCAAGACCTTAGAGACTTAATGAACATCCCTGATAACTACAAAGTTTTGTTTTTGCAAGGTGGTGCTTCAGCGCAGTTTTCAATGGTGCCAATTAACTTACTTCGTGGCAAGACCAAAGCAAATTATGCACATACTGGTCATTGGTCAAAGAAGGCGATTGCCGAAGGTCAGCGTTACTGCGATGTCAACATTTGTACAGATAGTTCGGGTAATAAATACACCAATATTGATGATTTTTCAAACTGGAATATTGACCCTGATGGCGCCTATTTACATTACACACCAAACGAGACTATTGCTGGCTTAGAATTTGACTATGTGCCTGAAGTGGATATGCCATTAGTGGCCGATATGTCTTCAACGATCTTATCGCGTGAGATTGATGTATCAAAATACGGTGTGATCTATGCAGGTGCACAAAAGAACATTAGTATTTCTGGTTTAACGATTGTTATCGTTAGAGAAGATTTGATTGGTAATGTGGTGGCAAATCAGCCGATTTTATTTGATTATACAACTCAAGTAAATAACGATTCGATGTACAACACGCCAGCAACTTACCCATGGTATGTGGCGGGTCGTGTGTTTGAATGGTTAAAAGAGCAGGGCGGTTTGAGCGCAATGGCTAAGACTAATGAAACTAAAGCTAAAACGCTTTATGATGCGATTGATAACTCTGATTTTTATTCAAATCCAGTGGCTGTAAAATATCGTTCATGGATGAATGTGCCGTTTTTATTAGCCAATGAGGATCTGAATGGTTTGTTTTTAGAAAAAGCAGCAGAGCGTGATTTAATCACACTCAAAGGCCATCGCTCAGTGGGCGGTATGCGCGCTAGTATTTACAATGCAATGCCTCAAGAAGGTATTGATTCATTGGTTAGTTTTATGAAAGATTTTGAAAAGGAAAATGCATAATGATTAAGGTACAAACACTCAATAATATTTCACCGATTGGTTTAGAAAAATTACCTAGAGAGGGCTACGAAGTTGCTTCTGAAGTAACAAATCCTGATGCGATTTTGGTACGTAGTGCCAAAATGCATGACATGGAAATTGGCGATAATTTAAAGGCTGTTGGCCGTGCAGGCGCAGGTGTTAACAATATTCCACTGGATAAAATGAGCGACAAAGGTGTGGTGGTATTTAATGCGCCCGGTGCTAATGCCAACGCAGTAAAAGAGCTAGTGATTAGTTCAATGTTGTTGTCTAGTCGTAACATTTGCCAAGCTTGGAATTATGTTAATGGCTTACCGCTTGATAACTTAAAAACTGCGATTGAAAATGGCAAGAAGAATTATGCTGGTTCAGAATTACCAGGTAAGACACTCGGCATTGTTGGCCTAGGTGCGATTGGTGTACAAATTGCCAATGCGGCACACGCACTTGGTATGAAAGTTATCGGCTTTGATCCAAGCATTACCATCAAGAGTGCGTGGAAATTATCAGCAGATGTTGAACAGGCGCTCAGTATTGATGAATTATTTTCACAAAGTGATTTTGTTTCATTTCACGTGCCGTTAGTAGAAGGTACTAAGAATCTATTAAACGAAGAGCGTATTGCTTTATTACCAGAAGGTGCAACGATTCTTAATTTTGCACGCGATGGTATTGTTGACGAAGATGCATTAATCACTGCACTTGAAGCCGGCAAAGTTAAATACTACGTAACGGACTTCCCAATTGATGATAAGAAGAACCATGAGCGCGTTATTGCACTACCTCACTTAGGTGCATCAACAGCTGAAGCGGAAGACAACTGCGCAATTATGGTGGCAAACCAGATTAAAGATTACCTTGAAAATGGCAATATTTTAAACTCGGTAAATTTCCCAGAAGCAAAAATGCCAAGAGCAGGTAAAGAGCGTTTAGCAATTACGCATAAAAATATCCCTAATATGGTGGGTCAAATTTCAACAGCAGTTGCTGATGCTGATGCAAATATTGTTGATATGTTGAATAAATCAAGAGATGATGTTGCCTATACTTTAATCGACCTAGAGAGCGAAATTTCTGATACAGTAATCGATAATTTAAAACAGATTGAAGGCATCTTAACAGTAAGAGGTCTTTAACCATAAAGATGGCTAAAAAAACACTGGATGAACTGAGAATTGAAATTGATGCGCTGGATAAAGAGATTCAGTCGCTAATCGGTGCACGTGCTGAACTAGCATCGGCTGTAGCTGAAGTTAAAAAAGCCTCAGAAGATCAAAGTGTTTTTTACCGTCCTGAGCGTGAAGCTCAAGTGTTACGTAAGATTATTGATCGTAACGATAATTTGCTTAAAGATAAAGATATGGCACACATTTTCCGTGAGATTATGTCTGCCTGTTTAGCATTAGAACAACCTCTTAATATTGCTTATTTGGGACCTGAAGGAACCTTCACACAAGAAGCGGCCCTAAAGCATTTCGGCCATGCAGTATCGACACTCGATTGCGGTAGTATTGATGAGATTTTCCATCAAGTTGAAAAAGGCAATGCGCATTATGGCGTTGTACCGATTGAAAACTCTTCAAATGGTGTAATTGGTGGTACCGTTGACATGTTGTATTCTCAAGGTTTAAAGATTTGTGGTGAGGTTGAGATTTCAATCCAACATCAATTAATGATGGCGGATCAAGCACAAGAGATTAAGGCGATTTATGCGCATCAACAAGCGCTTGATCAGTGCCAGCGTTGGCTGAGTAATCATTATCCAAATGCTGAGCTCAAGCCAGTGGCATCCAATGCCTTAGCGGCACGAATTGTCAAAGATGAGCCACATGCAGCAGCGATTGCATCGGAGGCAGCTTTAAGCCTGTACGTATTGGAGCGAGTAGCTAAAAATATTGAAGACAAAACTGGCAATGTCACACGCTTCTTAGTGTTAGCTAATGAAGAAGTTGCACCTTCAGGTAAAGACAAAACATCAATTTTAGTGGTGACTAAACATGAGTCTTGCGCTTTGTTAGATTCACTTGCACCTTTCAAAGAGCAAGATATTAATATCTTGCAACTCGCACGCCATCCAATTCCTGGGGTGAAGTGGGAGTATTTATTTCTGATTGATGTTGAAGGTCATCAGCAAGAAGCACAAGTGCAAACCGCATTAGAAAAAGTTGCCGACACAGTGTTGAAAGTTGATATTTTAGGTTCTTATCCAGTCGCCGTTTTATGAGTGTTTGTGAGTCCATTCTTTCCCTGAGTCCGTATCAGGGAGGCAAGCCCATTAGCGAGTTACAGCGTGAGCTGGGCTTGGATCACGTGGTTAAACTTGCCAGCAATGAAAACCCTTTGGGCCCAGGGCCTAAGGCGTTAGAAGCGATACAAAAAGCCAGCAGTGAAATTAGCCGATATCCAGATGGTAATGGCTTTGAGCTTAAACGAGCGATCGCTGAGCGTTTGTCAGTTACAGCTGATGGCATTACCTTAGGCAATGGTTCAAATGATATTTTAGAATTAGTGGCTAGAGCTTACGTGTGCCAGGCAGAAGACGAGGTGGTTTTTTCACAATATGCTTTTGTGGTTTACCCATTAGTTACTCAGGCCTTAGGTGCAACAGCAGTTGTAACACCTGCTAATGATTTTGGCCATGATTTGGATGCAATGCTTGCATCAATTACGGATAATACAAAGCTAATTTTTGTTGCGAACCCGAACAACCCAACAGGAACATTGCTGAGTGATGATGCGATTTATGCATTTTTATCTAAGGTACCAAGCTCGGTTATTGTGGTGCTAGATCAAGCTTATATTGAGTATTTAGACGCTACCGATTTATCGATTGGATGGCTAAATGAGTTTGATAATTTAATTATTACCCGTACATTTTCTAAAGCCTATGGTTTGGCCGGTTTAAGGGTAGGTTATTCTATTTCTAACCCTGAAATTGCAGATTATTTAAATCGTATTCGTCAGCCGTTTAATGTAAATCATATTGCACAAAGTGCTGCGACAGCTGCTATTTTTGATGAGGCATTTTTGGTTAGATCAGTGATTGCAAATAAAAATGGTTTATTGCAACTTTCGCAAGGGTTCAAACGTTTAGGTCTGTCTTACATCCCATCACATGCAAATTTTATCGCAGTGAAAGTGACAGATACTGGGGTGACTTATCAAAAATTATTAGAGAAAGGCTTTATTGTTCGTCCTGTTGAAATGCAAGGCTACTTGCGAGTTTCAGTCGGTACTCGAAACGAGAATGAAACATTTCTTGATGCGTTAAAATCAGTCTTATGATAGATAAAATTTGCATTATTGGTGTTGGACTCATTGGTGGCTCGTTTGCTGCAGGATTAAAACAAGCCAATCAAGTACAAACTATTGTTGGTTTTGGTCGTCATGAAGACAGTTTGATTAAAGCCAAATCACTTGGCATTATTGATGAGTATAGCTTGGATATTGCCACTGCATTACAAAATGTAGATATGGTATTAATCGCTACACCTGTGGATAGCTTTGGCGCCGTTTTAGGGCTTATCAAACCACATGTTACTGATGCAGTAATCATTTCCGATGTAGGTAGTACCAAGGGTAGCGTGATTGATATTGCGAAACAAGTATTTGGCAAAGTCCCCACAAGATTTATTCCTGCACACCCAATTGCAGGCAAAGAAAAAAGCGGTGTAGAAGCTAGTGATGGTACATTATTTGATAATAAACGCGTTATTCTCACGCCCGAAGACAATGCTGACGTACAAGCAATAGAAGCGGTGTCTGAATTATGGCAAACATTAGGAGCACGAGTAGAAACAATGACACATCAAAAACATGACGATTTATTAGCAATGACTTCGCATTTACCGCATATGCTGGCTTTTGGATTAATGAACTATTTGGTTACCAATAATCCTGATGCGTGTGATTATGCAGCAGGCGGATTTAAAGATTTTTCACGTATTGCCTCATCTGATGCTGTTATGTGGCGTGACATCTGCCTTAATAATTCTACAGATATTGTGAAGCATATTAAGGGTTACCAACTAGCACTAGACGGGTTGTCAAACTTGATTGAAAACAATCAATCAGAAGCGTTGGAAAAGTTATTTGTAGAGGCTAAATCTGCACGAGATGATTGGATTAAAGATTAATTAAAAAGTATATGAGTAAATTTATTGCCCAACCGGCACATTCATTATCAGGTCAATTAAAAGTACCAGGTGACAAATCAATTTCCAATCGTTCCATTATGCTGGGCTCGCTTGCTAAAGGTGTTACCAAAGTCACTGGTTTTTTAGAAGGTGAAGATGCACTGTCTACTTTAAAAGCGTTTCAAGCCATGGGTGTTGAAATTGAGCGTGAAGGCGATAATGTGACGATTCATGGTGTTGGTATCAATGGCTTAAAAAAACCTTCGAAACCGCTTGATTTGGGAAATTCTGGCACTTCTATTCGACTTATGTCAGGTATCTTGGCCGCACAAGATTTTGATTGTGAATTAATTGGCGATGAGTCGTTGTCAAAGCGTCCAATGGGACGTGTGATTAACCCACTCACTGAGATGGGTGCATTAATTGATAGTGATGATGGTAAACCACCACTTAAGATTAAAGGCGGACAACAACTCAAAGGCATTCATTATGATCTTCCTGTGGCATCTGCGCAAGTGAAATCATGTGTGCTGTTAGCGGGTTTGTACGCACAGGGCGATACCTGTGTGACTGAGCCAGCACCCACACGTGACCATACTGAGCGCATGCTAAAAGGCTTGGGCTATGATGTGCGTGTGAATAATAATCAAATGTGTTTAACCGGTGGTGGAGAATTAACAGCCACTGAGATTCAAGTCCCAAGTGATATATCTTCTTCTGCTTTCTTTATGGTAGCAGCTGCTATTGCGCCACAGGCTGATGTAACTTTAACCGGTGTTAATGTTAATCCAACCCGTACCGGTGTGATTGATATTCTTAAACTCATGGGCGCTAATCTAACCCTGTCAAATGAGCGTGAAATTGGCGGTGAGTTATTGGCCGATATACGTATTCAATCATCAGAATTAAAAGGTATCCATATTCCAGAATCATTAGTACCACTAGCAATTGATGAGTTTCCAGCGGTATTTATTGCAGCAAGTTGTGCACAGGGCGAAACAATATTAACGGGCGCAAGAGAGCTTAGAGTAAAGGAGTCTGACCGTATTCAAGTAATGGCAGACGGACTAACTATCTTGGGCATTGAAAACGAAGTGTTAGAAGACGGCATTAAGATTCAAGGTGGTGTTTTTCAAAAACCAACAGCAATAATCAAGTCACACCATGATCATCGGATTTCGATGTCGTTTGCTGTGGCATCTTTACGATGCGAACACGCAATCGAAATTGATGGTGTGGATAATGTTATGACCTCGTTTCCTAACTTTGTCGCACTAGCTAATAGTGCCGGCATGGATATCGTGGAAGTTTAAACAAATAGCTGTAAGACATTAAAAAAGGCGCTCAATGAGCGCCTTTTTAGTTTTTAAGGATGAGTGCTTAGTAGCCACCCTTACGTTTTGTTTCAGGTAGGCCTGCAATTTTACCTGCTTGCTTAGCAGGGCCTTTAGGGAATAGAGTGTATAGTTCTTTAGTGGTTAATTTACCTTCCCAATCAGCTTTTAAACCTTTAACCATATTGCGTTCGTTAGGTTGATTGGCATTGTTGTTGATATATTCTTCACGTAAGAAATTCATCAATTTGAAGCTATCTTCAGTTAAGTTAACACCTTCTTCTTCTGCAAGTTCTGCAGCGATATCTTCATTCCATGCGTTTAAGTCAACCAAGTAACCGTGAGCGTCTCTTTCTAAATCAGCTAATGCCATTTAACTTTCTCCAATGTAAATAATAATAAAAAGAAATTATTATATAATAACTTTTTTATTATTTTCCTTTATTTAATTATGACTATTGAAAATGCATCACCTTTCTTTGCGTGGGACGTCTCTTCTTATCTAGCATTATTTCTAATTATTGCCTTTATCATTGTTTTTGTTGATACTTTATTTGAAAAAAAATCAACTGAATCAATAGAAACGCCTAAAAATAAATCCTTTATTAGTAAGTGGTTTTATTTTGTTTGTTTTTTAAGGTTTAACAAGTCAGAAAAATATTTAAACCGACCTAAGCTAGTGCAATGGTCCGCTGAATTCTACCCTGTTTTATTGTTGGTATTTTTGCTCAGGGGTTTTATGGTTGAACCCTTTAGAATTCCATCAAACTCAATGATGCCAACCTTACTAACCGGTGATTTTATTTTGGTCAGTAAGTTTGATTACGGCATTAGTTTGCCAGTGCTTAATAAAAAAATCGTAGAATTTAAAAAACCAGAACGAGGTGATGTCATTGTCTTTAGATATCCAAATTATGAAAAAAATTCAGATTACAAAGGCGCTGATTTTATTAAGCGTGTTGTAGGTCTTCCAGGAGACGTTATTAGTTATTCATCAGATCATTTGCGTGTTAACGATGAAAAGATTGCTTATCAAGACTTGGGTCTTTATCAAGGTGTTGAGTCAGGTGTAAAAATGACAGGGTTTAAGCATAAACGTGAATTATTAGATAATAATCCGCATGATATATTGCTAGATCCAAAAGGGCATTCTCAAGTCGCTCCTAAGTTAAAGGTTCCAGACGGACATTATTTCGTCATGGGTGATAACCGTGCCCGTAGTAGTGATTCTCGTTTCTGGGGGTTTGTTCCAGAAGAGTATATTATTGGTAAAGCTTTTGGTATTTGGATGCACTATGATGACTCTTTAAAATTAGATCGAGTCGGAGGATTTGACTAGCGATTTACAGCAGTCATCTGGAATGGTTAGCGACATAAAGCAATCCTCTGGAAGGGCTAGCGATAAACAGCAGTCATCTGGGATGACTAAAGCGCTTAATTGATGTGTTTGAGAATATTATCAAGCTCATCAGAAGATGAGTAATGAATAATAATTTTACCTTTGTTATTGTTTTGTTTGATTTCAGTTTTTGAATCTAGTGTCTTACTTAGAGATTGCATCAGTGATGTGATGTGCGGATCCACTTCGGTGGATTTTTTAGGTTTTGGATTTAATACACGCTTGACCAGCTCTTCCGTTTGACGAACCGATAAAGAGCGTTGAATAACTTGATTAGCAACATCGAATTGTTTATCTTCTTTAAGTGATAATAATGCACGCGCATGACCCATTTCTATCTTGCCACTTCCTAGCAGATCTTTAACAGACTCATTGAGTTGTAATAAACGAATCAAATTACTCACTGCAGAGCGAGAACGACCCACAACATGTGAAATTTCTTCGTGTGTCATTTTAAAATCTTCAATCAATTTCTGTAGTGCTCTTGCCTCTTCAAGTGGTGTCAATGACTCACGTTGAATGTTTTCAATAAGACCAATCGCTAAGGCGACTTGATCATCAATTTCACGAACAATAGCAGGGACTTCGTCTAAACCTGCAATTTTGGCCGCACGCCAACGCCTTTCACCAGCAATAATTTCGTATTTATCATAAGTGACTTTACGAACAACCAGTGGTTGAATAACACCCTGGGAAGTGATTGAATCAGCAAGCTCATTTAGTGTGTCAGGGTCAATATCGTCTCTAGGCTGAAATTTTCCACGCTGTAGTGCATCAACACTTAATAATTTAAGGTTGTGATCAGAGTTAGATTGATTGTCCGCAGAAGAGACTTGCCCTAGTAATATATCTAATCCACGTCCTAATTTTGAAATTTTTGCCATTTTAATTTATCGATGTTTTTCTAATTACTTCACTTGCTAGTGAGACATATGAAATTGCCCCTTTAGATGATCTGGCGTAGTTAATTGCCGCCTGACCGAAGCTTGGTGCTTCAGCCAATTTTACATTTCTAGGGATGATTGTTTTAAATACTTTGTGTGAAAAATACTGCAACAATTGAATTGACACTTCGTTAGATAAATTATTACGTGTATCAAACATAGTGCGAACGATGCCAGTAATATCTAAGTCAGGATTAGTAGTGGCTTGAATTTTTTCAATGGTTTGTATTAGCGCAGTCAAACCTTCTAACGCATAGTATTCACATTGCATTGGGATGATAATACCATTAGATGCGGTAAAGGCATTGATCGTAAGCATGTTAAGTGAAGGCGGGCAATCGATTACCACGTAATCGTATTTATCCTCTACTTTGGCAATGGCTTGTTTTAATTTGTATTCAGATTTTTCGCGCTGAAGTAGAGCGATTTCCGCTGCAATTAAATCGGTGTTAGAGGGTAGTATATCAATCTCAACGCCAGGGGCATGCACCGTTGCTTCACCAATACTACATTCATCTAACAGCAGTTCACAAACTGAATTTTCTAAACTGTATTTATCAACACCACAGCCCATTGTGGCATTGCCCTGAGGGTCGATATCAATCAGTAACACACGTTTTTTAATGGCTTTTAAAGCGGCACTCAAATTAACAGCAGTGGTGGTTTTACCCACACCACCTTTTTGATTCGCAACTGAAAGAACAACAGCCATCAATTATTTACCCAAAACTGTCAATGCTTTAAGTAGATTAGTCGCTTCGTGCACAAAGTAATCTTTTTTAAGTTTCTTAATGACTTTTTTATCTTCTTCAGATTTTTTATCTTCTTGCGCGGTGATAATTTCTTCATCAGATAATTGAGAAGGATCTTCAACTTCCAGGTGGCCGTCTAAATCACTTTCTTTGGTATCACCAAGTACGCTGTCTTCTTTTTCATTCTCAAGACTGATATTTTTTAAAGCAATGTCGGGCTCAATGCCTTTGGCTTGAATAGAGCGACCTGATGGTGTGTAATAACGCGCTGTGGTAACTTTTAGGCCGTAACCACCATCGAGCTCAATAATAGTTTGAACCGAGCCCTTGCCAAAAGAAGTGCTGCCCATAATAATGGCGCGCTTATGGTCTTGTAATGCACCAGCAACAATTTCCGAAGCCGAAGCCGAACCTTCGTTAATTAGCACGACAATTGGAGAGCCAAGCATTATGTCACCAGGCTCGGTTTTGAATTTCAGGTTCGAGCTTGGGATACGACCTTCGGTATAAACCACCAGGCCTTTTTTATCAATAAATAAGTTGGCTATATCAACTGCACCCTCTAACACGCCACCAGGGTTGTTTCTCATGTCAAGAACCAATGATTCTAAATAACCATCATTTTTCTTAACCAATTTATCCAGTGTTTCTTTTAATAAATTAGCGCTCGGATTTTGAAAGCTAGAAATACGAATATAGCCAATGTCTTTTTCTAACAAATAACCTTTAACCGAAGTAATGGTAATAATTTCACGTGTAATTTCAACCACAAAAGGTTTTTTATTTTTTCGTACAATGGTTACTTGGATATCAGTACCCGGCTCACCTCGCATTAATTCAACACCGTCTTCTAGTGTCATGTCACGCACAGGCTTATCGCCAATTTTTACAATTAAATCACCTGCTTGAATGCCTGCTCGGTAAGCAGGTGTATCGTCAATAGGGGAGATGACTTGGATGGCGTCGTCCTTCATACCAATCACAATACCCAATCCGCCAAATTTTCCTGAAGCACTTTCAAGTAGATTTTTTTGTTCTTTAGGTTTTAGATAATTAGAATGAGGATCTAACCCTGTCACCATGCCTTTGATTGCATCTTCGAACAATTCTTTATTAGTGACTTCATCAACATACAGTTGTTTGATGTTACTAAAAACTTTAGTAAATGATTCTAAATCTTCAAAGAAAGCCTCTAATCTTTGCTTCTCAGCTTCGGTTTGGGCATAGGCTGGAGTAGTGGCAAAAAAGGCGCAAAAAGATAATAAAAATAATGAATGCTTAAATAATTTAAAGAAAGTCATAATATAATTGTTTGCTTATAAGAAGTTTAAATATAATACTGTGAAATAGCCACAGGTTATTTCGGATTTTACTTGGTTTTATTTTTAGATTATGGAGAAAAAATGAAAAGATTGAATGTCATTTTATTGACGTTAAGCGTATTACTATCCCCAGTAGTGCTTGCAAATGAAGAAGGTACTGCTGTAGAAGCACCACAAACAACAACAGAAGGGCCTGTTCAAGTAATTCAATCAACCATCGTTAAACTTAACCAATTAACCACTGCAGCAAATTATTCGCCGCAAATGGTGAAATTTTTAGTTGATTCAGAAATTGCTCCATTATTTGATTTTGATTATATTGCCGATGAAGTGTTGTTGGTTTCTAAAGTTAGTTTAAGTGAAGACGAAGTAAAGTTTTTCTCAAATAGATTAAAACAAAATATCATTACTACTTTATTATCAAGACTAGCCCAAAGTCGTTCAAGCTCTTTTAATTTTATTTCTGCAAGACCAGTAACGGGTGGTAATATTATTGTTAAGCTTAAAGCAAATGGCTATTCTAGATTTGGCTTTAACCTTGATTTATCGTTTCATAAGAGTCAATCTACTAGCAAGTGGCAAATTTTTGATATTGCACTTAACCATGACAGCTTAATTAATTATTACCAAAGAATGGTAGTAATTAAGGCAAGAAGATATGGCGTTTATGGCATGCTAGGTAGAATTTAATTAACACAGGGAGATAGGGAATTAACAATGAGTGAAATGAATTTATTAGAAAAAGAAGAAGATATTGAGAAGGCGACCAAAGCTTTAAAAGCGATGGCACACCCATTGCGCTTAAAGATTTTATGCGCACTTAAAAATGATGAACTGCCAGTGTTAGAGATTGTTAAGCAAGTTGGATCTTCACAGTCAAATATTTCACAACACATTGATATTCTTAGAACTAAAGGTATTGTTGAATCGCGGCGTGATGGTAATAAAATTTTATGCAAAGTTAAAGATACTAAAATTTTGAAGTTAGTGGCCAACATGCAAGCGGTATTCTGCTCTGACGACTAATTTAAAACACACACTTTAACTACTTTCGCATGAAATGAAATATGCGCTCGTAGCTCAGCTGGATAGAGTGTTGGCCTCCGAAGCCAAATGTCGGGTGTTCAAATCACCTCGAGCGCACCATCTTAATCAATCATGATTTACCCTGATATTAATCCTATTGCCCTAGATTTAGGCTTTGTACAAATCTACTGGTACGGTCTAATGTATCTAATGGCTTTTTTAGCCGCTTACTTATTGGCCAATTCTCGCGCCAAACAACTGTCTGATTGGAACACACAGCAAACAGAAGACATGATTTTCTATGGTGCACTCGGCGTTGTGCTTGGTGGCCGAATCGGATACATGCTGTTTTACAACTTACCTAATTTTTTATCTGATCCACTCTCAATTTTTGCTATTCAGGGTGGTGGCATGTCATTCCATGGTGGCTTTTTAGGTGTACTGTTGGCGATGGTTTTATTTAATCGTAAATACGATAAAACTTTTTTTGCTACGATGGATTTTGTTGCACCACTGGTTCCATTGGGGCTAGGTTTTGGCAGAATGGGTAATTTTATCAATGGTGAGCTTTGGGGTAAGGAGACTACCAGCCCTATGGGTATGTATATCCAAGAGCAGGGCGTGAGTCGTTATCCCTCACAACTGTATGAGGCTTTTTTAGAAGGCTTGGTACTGTTTATTATTCTGTGGGTGTTTAGTGCTAAGCCTCGTCCACTAATGTCTGTTTCCGCTTTATTTTTGATATTCTACGGTCTGTTTAGATTTATAATTGAATTCGTCCGAGTGCCGGATGTTCAGTTAGGTTACTTGGCGTTTGATTGGTTAACCATGGGCCAATTATTAAGCCTACCAATGATAATATTGGGCATTTACTTACTTTATAAAGCAAACAGACAGCAAGCATGAAAGCATACATAGATATTGGTAAGAGAATTTTAGATGAAGGCGTATGGCTATCTAATGCACGTACTGGGCAAAAAACGCTCGCCATTATTGGCGCGACTTTTGAGCACGATCTAAGTGATGGCACTGTACCAGTCGTTACTACCAAAAAACTTTTCTGGAAATCAGCTATTGCTGAAATGTTGGGTTATATTCGCGGTTATGATTCTGCTGCACAGTTTAGGGAAATTGGTTGTAATACTTGGAATGCTAATGCTAATGACAATCAAGCTTGGCTTGATAATCCGTATCGTAAAGGTAAGGATGATATGGGTATGTGTTACGGTGTGATAGGGCGTGCTTTCCCAGGCATTGAAAATGATGAGCCACTCGATCAATACAAAAAGATTGTGATTGATTTATCAAAGGGTGTAGATGACAGACGTGAGATCATGACCTTTAATCACCCTAATCTGATTCATCGTGCCTGCTTGCCGGCGTGCATGCATACCCACCATTTTAATTTACTTGGCGATGATTTGTATTTAGAGAGTTATCAGCGTTCGTCCGACTACGCACTAGGTCAGCCGTTTAATCATTTTCAAGTAGCATTTTTATTATTAATTACCGCACAGATTACTGGCAAAAAAGCCAAAAAAATGCGCCATCATTTGTCGAATGTGCACTTGTATGAAAACCAAGTGGAAATCTTTAAAAATGAACAAGTTAACCGCGAGCCATTACCACTACCATCGTTAAAAATTAATCCTGAAATCAAAACCCTGGAAGATCTAGAAACCTGGGTAACCATGGATGATTTTGAGTTAGTTGGTTACGAGCATCATGATCCTGTTAAGTATCCATTTACGGTTTAACTAATGAGTTTACCTAATTGCCCAAAATGTAATTCTGAGTATGTATACGAGGATGGTAATCTCCTTATTTGCCCGGAGTGT
>OFBA01000090.1_pt1 | contig 14093 bp, 15 predicted proteins | sample 1520391 | NCBI WGS metagenome assembly OFBA01 (sample SAMEA3696446, study PRJEB22514) | metagenome | biome: water; feature: marine; material: hydrothermal vent | place: Pacific Ocean | collected 2014-08-12 | depth 1521 m
GATAGTAATATTTCAAAGGAATTTCATAAAAATTTTTCCCTTTATATTTTTGAGGTATTTTATATTCATTCATAGCCCTTCTAATATTATTAGCCTCAAGAGTTTTTCTATTGTCTTTTCTTTGATACCCCCAGGGATGAGAACTGGTAATTACGCGAAAGATATACTTTCTTGTATCATTATCATCTTCAGGTTTTGCTAAATCAATAAAAATTCGTATATTACTTATTGAAGCTTTCAGGATTTTATTCTCGGTGTTATCATTACATCTGGATAACATACCAAGACAAATAGCAGTAATCCTTTGTTGTCCATCCAGAACCTCAAAGATTTCCTGACCGTTTTCTTTTTTAGGGTGTAGAACAATTGCTCCAATTGGGTAGCCACGCAACAATGAATCCCATAATTCTTCTATCTGGTATGGCTTCCAGACAAATCCTCTTTGAACTGTAGGCAGCTTAATTTTATTTTTAATACAATTTTGATAAATCTCATCTAATCCAAATGCATCTTTTGACATTACTACCCTCCCTTAATTTAACTGCAAAAAGTCTGAATTATCATTTTCAACAAAATTGTTATCGTCTAACATTAAAAACATTGAGCATTCAATGTTCATCATTCAATGCTTTCAAAAAATTAGCTAATAAAAGATAATCTGGACTTCTGGCACTTAAATCCTGAAATCATCCAAAAGTGGGGAAAGTCCTGTCAGTATATACAAATAAGTTCAAAATATATTTATTTAATCTATGCTCTCCTAATCCTAACAACTTTTTTGCTAACAACATAGCGCCTTCAAACTCTTCTTTTGATGTTTTTATATGTGTCTGATCATTACAAAAATAAATATGCACCAACCATAAATCCAGGCCACACTTTTCTCTGAAAAAATATAAATGAGCTATTCTATTGGCAAACTGATATAATCCAGCAACCCAATTAATTTTAGGATTACAGCGCAAAAATTGCTGTGTTTCAGCAAGAGCCTTATCTATCTTTTTTCTGGAACGCTCGTCTGTTGCTCTACATGATGAAATCAATTCATGAATATTAGCCTTTGCTTCAATAAGAAAAAACTTTCCATCTGAAGTTTTCCCACAACCATCCCATTGTGGACCGGGTTCAGGCCAGAATTCTTTTAACTTTTCTGCATGTTCTTCAATTCCAAGACGTACTAAAAGGGATTTATCGCCATATTCCCTAAAATTATCTTCATCTAAAGGCGATAACCACTGGATTTGTAATGAATTCTGGTTTATTTTTTCTGCAATCTTCTTATTGAGCAATGCTTGATGGCAGTTAATCAATTCCTGCAACCATCTTTGACTTCCTCTTTCAGCACAATGACAATTGGTCATCTTCCTTATTTCTCCTCATCTTTAAAACATTAAGCCAAAAGTTATCTCCATGAATCGGCTGCAAAAAATCCTTTTCCAGGCGACTCATGCACCCAACACCACCACCCTCACATCATCATCCTCCAATTCCTCATCCTCAATCCAGACGGCATCTACAATCACATCTCCCTCAATCAATCCATCTATCACTCCCTCATCCTCACTATCATCCATTTTCCTTCTAGCAATTACAGCCAAAACATGCTTAATATCCTTCATCTCAACATCATTTAACGTCCTCAATGAATCAATTGCCTTCTTCACAGCACTTACCAGCCCATCAGTACCCCAATCTTTACCAGCGCCAATAAAACACAAATCATTCCTTTTTATAAAATCACATAACAATTTTCCTTTTTGCTGTAAAAAACAATTCAAACTCTTAATAATATCTTTAAAATAATGATCCCCTTCTTGCAAAGCAGCGCTAAAAGACTTATTGCCTGATTGATTTTGCAACAAGCTATCATTGGGCATTATTGCCATACCATCCACTATTTGCTTTAATTTAAGCAGCCATTGCTCAGCCACATCCTTTCTTTTACGTCCTTCAAAAAAAGAAGGCATATTGACCAATGCCACAGTCATAGCGCCACTTTTTTTAGCTATTTCTGCTGCAACTACACTTGCTCCACTTCCTGTTCCACCTCCCATACCAGCCCGAATAAACACCATACCTGCTCCTTTCAGAAGCATTTTCAATTCATCATAACTCTCCATTGCAGCCTCATACCCAAGCTCTGGATCGCCTTTAGTCCCTTCAGCACAATCAAGGTCTTCACCCAGAATTACAACAGCAACATTTAAATTTTCATCATCAGGCTTTAATGCTTTTTTATCTGTGTTGGCCATTATAAGATCTACTTTTTTTATCCCCTGGTTTGCCAGATATTTTATGCAATTACATCCAGCACCACCAATACCTATGACCTTTACATCAGAAACATTTGTGTTCATATATACCTCCTTTTTTAGGGTGCGTCCGCTACTAGCGGGATTTCACCAATTACAACCGTACTCCAGGGACAGGCACAAGTGCCTGTCCCTGCCACGCAAGCACATTAGCGGTAAGTCATTTCTGGCGGTTAACGATTCTTCCGCTAGCAGCGGACGCACCCACGCGCATTCTGGCCAGAAGATCAAATTCAAATTCTTTACGAGAGAACCCTGCAAGATAAACGTTATCTGAAAAGCGTAAGCCCCCGGCAGGACAGCTCTGGACGCATAATCCGCATAGACTACAGTAATTGTAATTTAGTTCAAAGCCTCAAGCGCCCGTTTGGTTTTAGTTTTTTTTGCAGGCGCGGCTTTCTGATTGTTTTGTTCCGGTTTTTGTGAATTATCCTCTTTTTTAGCTGAAACCGCTGGCTCGGTTACTTTTTTTATGTGCAAAGTTATACATCCAGATGGACATACCCTGGCACATGAGCCACATGCCATACATCTGGCAGTAAAGGGATCGTTATCCTTGGGCACAAGCTCTATATGACCTCGATACCCTTCGATGGATTCCACCTTTTCTCGTGGATAATGTACTGTAATCTGGGGCTGAAAAAAGTTTTTTCCGGTAACCCTGAGGCCAACTACCAGGCTCCACAGACCCGTTAAAGTTTGTGCTATTTTTTTAACCATCATAGAAAATCCTGGTTTTTAATATGACTTACAACTTAATAAACAAGGCTGTGACTAACAGATTAATCAAAGACAAGGGAATGAGCCACTTCCAACAAATATTTAGCAATTGATCAAAGCGGACACGAGGATAAGTCCACCTCAGCCATATCATGACTATAAGCAGGGCATAGACTTTGAATAAGAACCACCACCAACCAGAGACAATAGGACCATTAAATCCTCCTAAAAAGAGAATAGAGGCCATGGCGCAGGCAACTATCATGTAGGAGTATTCAGCCAGGAAGAATAGTCCGAAGCCCATGCCTGAATATTCGGTATGGAAACCAGCGGTAAGTTCACTTTCGGCTTCAGGCAGGTCAAAGGGTGCTCTGTTGGTTTCTGCCAGGATACAGATAAAGAAGATAAAGAAGCCCAGAGGCTGATAAATTATATGCCACTGCCAGGGCCACGCTCCCTGGGAAGTAGATATTTCATATAAATTAAGACTGCCACTTAGCATCATGATAGGGAGAACAGAAAGGAGCAGGGGAATTTCATAGGCTACAGACTGAGAAATATCCCTGGCAGCACCCAAAAGGGACCATTTGTTCTGGGAACTCCACCCGGCCAGACACAGGGCCAGAACATTTAATCCTGTAAAAGCTAAAATTAAAACCAGGCCAACATTAATATCTATGTTAGTAAGCTTTGGCCCAAAAGGCAGGGGTAAAAAGCAGACAATAGCAGGAGCAAAGGAGATAATGGGGGCTGCCCAGTAGAGTACGCTATCTGCGCCTTTAGGGGTAATTAACTGTTTGCCAACGAGTTTTACTGCGTCAGCCAGAGGTTGCAGGATACCATGGGGTCCGACTTCAAAAGGCCCTGGCCGTCTTTGAATATGTCCGGCAATTTTTCTTTCCAGGTAAACTAAAACCAGACCATTTAGGCCTACAAAGGCCAGGATCCCTACTAAACCAATCAATATCTGAATTAAAGGCAAAGGTAAATTTATCATCGGTCAATCTCCGGGATAACAAGGTCCAGACTGCCTAAAATGGATACAGCATCGGCCAGAAGAGTACCCCTGGCTATCTCAGCAAAAAGACTTAAATTTGAAAAGCCAGGCGAGCGCAACTTGAGGCGATATGGAGACTTTGAGCCGTCGCTTACCAGATAGACTCCTATTTTCCCTCTTGCCCCTTCAACAGCAAAATATGCCTCACCTTTTGGTGGTTTGGGATTTTTGGGTGTTTTGGGGTGAATATAGTCGCCTTTCGGAAGACTATCCAGAGCCTGTTCTATGATGCGCAGACTCTGCTCCATTTCATCCATGCGCACCAGATATCTGGCCAGGGCGTCCTTTTCATCGTAAACAGGAATTTCAAAATCAAAGCGATCATAGACAGAATATGGTTCAGCCCGGCGTACATCATAGGGTTTACCAGAACCACGCAAGACCGGGCCGGTAGCTCCATATTTGCGACAGGTCTCCAAATTAATATGGCCGATATCTTCCACCCTTTTGCGCAGGATTATGTTGTCTGTGACCAGGTCTTTATAGATGGGGAAGCGGCCGCGCATGTATTTACAGAACTCTCTGGTGTCATCGATAAATTTTTGATCAATATCAGCGCTTACACCTCCAAATCGATAGTAACAATAGGTAAGTCTTGAGCCAGTAATCCTTTGCAAAATGTCCATGACAATTTCTCTATCAGCAAAGGCGTACATAATGGGAGTAAAAGCGCCCAGGTCTAAAAGATAGGCTCCCCACCACAAGAGATGTGAGTTTATACGGTTTAGTTCGCAGGTAATAACCCGAATATACTCGGCTCGTTCAGGGACTTCGAGACCCATGAGTTTTTCCACCGCACCTACATAAGCCCAATTCCAGGCCAGGGCATGTAAATAATCCACACGACCCATATTGGGCAGATATTGGGGATAGGTCTTCACTTCAGCCATCTTTTCCTGCATGCGGTGGATATACCCCAGAACCGGTTCAGCCCTTAAAATGTATTCACCATCTATTTCCAGGATGATCCGCAAAACACCGTGGGTGGATGGGTGTTGCGGTCCCATGTTTAAAACCAGCTTATTTTCTTCTGGTGTGGGCTGAAAATTGCGCGTATAGAAGTCGCCGCTTTGTTCTATTTCGTCTAATTTAAAATCCAGCATTTTTATTTATCCTGCTTGAACGTCTTGAGCCAATTATCAAATTCGTTATCCTGTGCAGATACGAAACATTCACCTTCTGGTAAAAGCTGTGAAAGCTCTTTCAGTGTTTTTTTGTCTTTTAAAAGCGGGTGTTCGTTTAGATCTGGCGGCAACAACAGGGGGATAAGGTTCTTATGACCTTTAAAGTGAACACCAAAGAAATCATAACACTCTCGTTCATGCCAATCAGCCCCTGGGAAAATATGGGAGATGGTTTCTGCCTGCTGGTCATCTGAAATTAAGGTGCGTAAAGTAATACGGCCTGGATTGTCCCAATGGTCAAAATGATAAACCAGTTCAAAGCCTTCCTTTACGTGAACACAACAGACATCTTCCAGAAAATAGCCCAGGTTATCCAGCTCTTTTACTGCCGGGATAAGTTTGTCCAGAGAAATGCAAAAATTTTTCATGGCTTTGGCCACCATCTTTTACCAGTAATTTTTTCCTGCAATTTAAAAAGACCCTCCAGAAGCCCCTCCGGTCTGGGGGGACAGCCAGGGACATAGACATCTACAGGAATAAGTTTGTCCACTCCTTCCACAATGGAGTATTGACCTTTAAAACAAAAAGGACCTCCAGATATGGCGCAGTTGCCCATAGCAATAACATACCTGGGTGCAGGCATCTGTTCATAAAGCCTGACTACCATTGGGGCCATTTTTTTAGACACTGTCCCGGCTACAATCATCAGGTCCGACTGCCTGGGCGAAGGCCTGAATACTTCGGCCCCAAACCGGGCAATATCAAATCTGGCCATGCCCACAGCCATCATTTCAATGGCGCAACAGGCCAACCCAAAGGTCATAGGCCATAAAGACATGGACCTGCAAACATCCACGAACTTTTGAGCCAGTTCAAGGTTGATAAAGGGTCCATCTACCTGAGTATGGGCATAGCTTAAACTTTGATTCGCCTGGGCCATGTAAATACTCCTTTTTTCCAGAAATAAATAATAGCGGCAAAAAGAATAAGTACAAAAATAAGTATTTCAAAAAAAGGCATAAAGCCAGCACTTTCCGGATAAAATACTGCAACAGGAAAAAGGTAGAGGACATCAACATCAAAAGCCAAAAATAACAGGGCATAAAAATAGTAGTTGATGCCAAATTTGACCCATGCTGACCCATGAGGGGACATACCACATTCATAAGGCTGGAAAAGCGCCGGGGATTTGGCTTTGGGCGCTATTAAGAGTGAGGCAAGAATTGGTGCTGTCGCAAAAATAACTCCAGCCAAAAAGAAGATCATTATTGCCAGGTGTATCCATGAAAAGATCATCTTTTCTCCTCAAGTTTTAGTAATACGACTTACCGTTTTGTAAAACTTACACAAAAAATGTATTTTGTCGTATTTTTCCGGCAAGCGGTTTAATTTTTGAGGTTTTAAGTTGTGTTGGCGGATTAAATTTTGCCCTAATCTTTAGAAACAGATTTTATAGTTTACGATAACAATTTTTTTTCTTTTTCGGCAAGTGATTTTTCCAATAAATCGCCAAAACTTTTCATTTTGGCCTGTTCCTGTTCATAAACTGCTAACATGGCGTCAATTTTGCGGAAATATGGAAGGTAGGGTTTAAGGAAGGTGAAAATATATTTAGCAGTTATATAGAGGAGAATAAAAAGGGCTATATAACCGACCTTATCACCAAGGAAAGGAATTTTGAAGGGCAGAGGCAATTCCAGGTTGGAAAATCTATACTGCATCCACGCTAGTGCAAAAGGCGCAGGCCAGAGTGATGATGCGGCATACGCCAGTGAGAGAAAGAAGACCTTGCCGAAAATTTCATTGGCCTGATCATTACATGATTTGTATGTTTCTTTGTCTCCGGCCTCAATGGCTTCCACTGAAAGATTGTTCCATTTTATGAGTTCGCTGTTTAAATTGTCAACATATTTGCGATTAGCTAAAAATGCAATGGAAATAGTAAACTCACCAATGATAACAGTAACAAAAGCCAGTAAAAAGGTTCCGATAAAAAAAGCTACTATAGGGTCCGGAACAAGACGATAGAAGTGGATGAACAAAGCATCGCAAATTTGATAGAATTGCAGTTCAAAATTATTCATTTTTTACTTATCTTATAGAGACAGGGCATGATGGCCCTGCCTCTTTTTTTGTTTTTTTTCGTGTTTTTAATATGGAGGGACGATGCTGTAACCCAAAAATCCCTTTGAAGTGTAGCGCAGACCAACATAGATGGCCAGGATAACAAACAAACGTTTCAGCCAGATATCAGGGATATATTTTTGTGTCCTGGGGCCGATCATAGAGCCGAGGAAAATTCCTACCAGTTCTGCACCAATCAGGGGCCAGTAAACAGTCGCACCTTTTAAGACAATGTATGTGAAGATACCCACAATCATCTTGATGAGAACGATAAAGGCTGATGTACCTGCCACAATGAACATGGGCAATTTTACAATGTCAGTCATGAAAGGAACCAGGAGAAAACCGCCGCCGATACCCAGGAAGACCGCGATGATGGCAATGGTCAATCCGCCAAGTCCTGCCAATATTGGATTGAATTTGAATTCAACGCCCAAAAAGCTGAAAATGCATTCATTTAAGGAGAATTTTACCAGCTTGACTCCTTCGTTTGTAGCGCCTTCTTTTTGAGCGTTTTCCTGAAAACGCTTGGCAGCTTCCTTGGCGGCCTTATTTTTAGCCCGTGCTTTAGCAGTTGTGCCATACCACATAAAACCAGCCACAGCAAAAACAGCCAGACCAAAGTAACCAATGTAAGATTTGAGGCTGACTTTACCTGCTGTCAGCTCGGCAATACCAACAGCGCCACCAACCGCGCCAATGGCCATAGCAATGGCCAGAGGGGCAACAATACGTTTCATCTTCCAGTAGTTCCAACTGGAAACAGCACCACTTAAGCCCACCAGGAACATATTAGATACGCGGATGGTATCGGTTAAAAATTTATTCAGGGCAACATTGGTTTTTTTGAAGCTCTTGGCATAATCAGCCAGACCGAAAATGGTAATATGGCCAACTCCGGCCATGATGCCGCCAAAAGCGCCTACTGTGGAAAAAATCCAGCCTACCCAGATGGCCCACAGAAAACCTAAAATAAGGTTGGGAGTGGGAGCGCCGGGAATGCCCAGGTATCCTCTTGGGGCACCGGGGTTGATACATCCTTTGGCAGCTTCACCAAGGCATTTTGGAGTTTTGGCAATGAGTTCTCCTAACTTGCCGCTCAACCCCAGGTTGTCTCCCACTAAAACGGTGTCAGCCGCGTTCAGGGTGAGGAAAGCTCCCCAGCCCAGGACAAAGGTCAGCAAGAAAATAAAGAGAATTTTCTTATCCGCAATTTTTTTCATAAAACCTCCTCTAATTAATGATTTTTTTCACTAAGTGACAGGGGTTATTTTTATTAAGTAGTCCAGGCATCACCTCCTTTATTTGAAGTTTGAGTCCGTCTGAAGCTTCATCCGGACAGCAAATCATATGCCACTTCTATTTTTCTTTTTTTGTACCCTGGGGATTCGCCTGGATGCTTAAATGTCAGGAGGGATGGGGGCCGGATGTAGGGGGCCTGCGTGTCTGCCCGCAGGCAAAAGAAGAAACAGAAAATGCGCAATTTTTTATTTGCGGTGCAATGTTTTTATTGCGTTTTGAGGGCGCATCTATAAGGGGGCATCGTGGAGCAAAATGGGGGTGAGATTTATGAAATTAGAGATTGTTTTAGATTAAAAAATTTAGACCTGGCTTTATTCGGGTAACTGTTAAAAGAAAGTGAGCCTTTGTTTGATTAAAGAAAATGGCACATGCTTTGCTAGTGGTCGATTCGCGTACCTGACATTTTAAATTTGATTTTTAGGTATGTAAAAATTATTTATGAGGAGGAATGTATGAATTATAATGAAATCCGTAAGCAATTGATCTGGAATGTAAGATTGGATTTTGATCCTGTAGGTATCAGATTTGTCTATGATGAAGCTGAGATTCCTGAGCTGCCTGTTACACATAAAGCAAAGGCAAAGATTACATATTGCCAATTCTTAACTGCTGCAAGGCAGAGCCGTATGGCATTTTTTATGGAGCCACAAAAATTGTTGTGTCAGAATGCATGGCCTGTTTTTGGCTTTAGAGAGCTAGAAAAGGAAGCGGATACAAAGCGTCACATGAAATATCTGCAGGATGAAGACCTTGCCTGGCAGGCTGTTGTAGAAAAAGCTAAATTGAAGCCAGGTTGCAAAGGAATTTATATGGCGCCAATTGATTTCTTTGATCGCATAGATGTGGAGCCAAGTCTTTTATTTATGATTTGCACACCATATCAAGCTTACCACATTTTAAATGATTACATGGGAGCCATGAAAAAGCCAAATCTGACTTTCTTTCATACTCCAAATTCTGCTGTTTGTTCTGGCAGTGTATATGCTTTTAATAACAATACAGCCAATATGACCACCATGTGTGCAGGCTCCAAGACATCTGGTAAGACTGAGATGGCTTATGTGAATGTTTTTATTCCTGGCGAGCATATTGTGCCTATGGTTGAACAACAGAAAATGAGAGTGGAAAAGGGTCAAGGCGCTTCATTGCTTGGTAAAGGATCTCAGGCCTGGCCAGGTCTGGATGTCTGTAAGGGTTGTCCTTTATTTAAATTTGAAGCTATTTAAGCCTGGAAGGAGCTTCTGGATAGGTGATAATCCTGGCCTGTCCCCTCACTCCTGATAAAGCCCGAAGTGTGATCGAGTAAGATCAGCTTCGGGCTTTTCTTTCTTTGACTTTGATAAATAAATGATTATCGGGCAAACACACGCCAGTGAATTTTTGTAAATTTAACGGCAAAGAATTTTTCTGATTTTAGAGATGTCACAATGCTAGGTTTCAACATTTTGAAATTATTATCTTATTTGTTTTTAGTTTTGTTTCTTATGCAGCCGGACGTGGCCCATGCCACCCAGGCCCACTCGTATCCTGAAGGGCTTTATGTCCATCAATTGGCGCATTTTTTCTTTATCCTGTCTATGGCTACTTTTATTTACTGGTTGCGGGAGAGAGGACTGAGCAGGGATAAAGGCTGGCGTCTTTTGCAATACTGTGCTTTATGTTTTATCCTCTGGAATGCGGACGCCATGCTTGCCCATTATCTGGAAAGCCAGGAAGGATTGTTTGTCACAAGAGAGCAAACCACTCTGGATGCTGTTTTAATTGCCAGTGGCGGACATACGGCTGAAACATTAATTTATTACTTCGCCAAGATGGATCATCTTTTTTGCGTGCCCGGGATTATTTTTCTCTATGCAGCGCTTCGCTGCTTTCTAGCTAAGGCCAGGGGGGACAGGGTAAAATGATTCTTCCTTTATTTCCCATCTGGTTGATAGATTTTGCCGGCTCATCTTTGATGATCATCTTTTCTTTTTTGTGTGTTCATCTGGCCATGCGTCTTTTTAACCAGGACAGGGAAAATGCTGTCTGGATCTATTTTTTATGGATTACCAGCGCGCTGGCTGTTTTTGCCATTTCCCGCGGGGTGGGGCACGTTGTTAAGGATCTTTTGATTATGAGCGGGCGCAAAGATATCTGGACTATTCTTCAGCCCTATAGTGGTGCGTTTAACACCATGACTTTTGTTCTGGTAGCCTCCATTACTTTATTTTTTGAGCGTGTCTGGCAGATCAACCAGACGATTTTAAGAGACAAACAGGCCCTGCAGGACAGTCACGGTCAGATACTCTATTTGAATCGTCATCTGGAAGATCTGGTTATGGAGCGCACCAGGGAATTGCGCAAATCAGAAAACAAATATCGCCGCATATTTGAATCCTCCAGAGACATGATTTTGGTCACTGATCAGGATGGACAGATTCTGGAAATCAATCCTGCTGGCACGGATTTGCTGGGCTTTTCTAAAGAGAAGGTTGAAAATAATGCCTGTTCTTTTAAACACTTTTTTTTGAGGCAGGAAATCTGGGATAGGATTGTGGAGGAGCTGCTTGCTAAAGGATATGTAAGCGATCTGGAAACAGAACTAATTGGTCCAGAGGGAAATGTCATTCACGTTTTGTTGAGCGGTAGCGTGGAGTGTCTTTTGCCGGATAATGGTGATACGTTTGATGTAGTACAGACAACAGATCATCATGATGTCAAAGAATTTTTTCATTTTCTGGTCAAAGATATAACCCGGCGCAGGGCTATGGAGCAGCAATTATTGCAGGCTGATAAACTGGCCTCCATTGGCCAATTGGCAGCGGGCGTGGCCCATGAGATCAATAATCCATTAAATATTATCCTTGGTTATACCCAGTTTTTAATTAAGCATGAGTCAGAAGGAACCGATCGTTATGAAGATTTGCGCACCATAGAGAAGCATGTGCGCGCCTGTAAAAATATTGTTGCTGATCTGTTGAGTTTTTCGCGCAGTACAAGGACAAGAAAACAGCAAATAGATTTGCATGAGTGCATAAAGGAAGTTATCAACGTTATTAGCCAGCAGTTTGAACTCGATCAGGTGCGCATCTCTACGGAATTTGACAGCCGCGTGCCCACCATGATTTTAGATGGCGGGAAAATAAAACAGGTTTTTATGAATCTTTTTATGAATGCCAAACATGCCATTGGCAAAGATGGGCTGATCACAGTTAAAACTCTATATGACCAGGATGCAGGCCAGGTTGAGGTGCGGGTAGAGGATACTGGCTGCGGCATTGAACCGCAAAATTTATCCAGAATTTTTGATCCTTTTTTTACAACCAAGGAAACTGGTAAGGGAACGGGATTGGGACTTTCTGTTAGTTATGGCATTATTAAAGAGCATGAGGGCGAGATTAAAGTTGAAAGCGAGCCAGGCAAAGGGAGCGTATTTATAGTGTCTTTGCCTGTGAATCAGTAGTGTCTGCCTTATAAACAAAAAATATGAAAATTGAACAATGAATACTCAGGAACGTATTTTAATCGTTGATGATGAGCCGGACCTTTTGCGGCTTCTAAAGCGCAGTTTACAGGAAGAGCTGGGCTGTCAGATAGAAACTGCCACATCCGGCCAGGAAGCATTAAAATTGCTTAATAAGCAGATTTTTGATGTTGTTTTGATTGATATGAAAATGCCTGCAATGAGCGGTCTTGAGCTTCTGGAATTGCTTCTGGAAGAGAATCCCTGGCTAACAGTGGTGATGATGACTGCTCATGGATGTATAGAATTGGCTGTAGAGGCAATAAAAACAGGAGCTTATGATTTTATTACCAAACCTTTTGATACTGAAGCCATAGCTTTTACTTTGCAAAAGGCCCTGGAGCGCAGCCGTCTCTTGCGTGAAAACCTGCGCTTGCAAAGGGATGTAAGAAATTGCAAACCCTTCCAGGATATTGTGGGTAATAGCGCCAGAATGAAGCGGGTCTATGAGCTTATCCAGATGGTTGCTTCTACAGATATTACGGTTTTAATTACAGGGGAGTCCGGGACAGGCAAAGATTTGGTTGCACGGGCCATACATGCGCTAAGTGACAGGTATAAATATCCATTTGTGGCAGTGAATTGCCCTACCGTGCCTGAAAATATTCTGGAAAGTGAACTTTTTGGATATAAAAAAGGCGCGTTTACCCATGCTACTCAAAACCGCATCGGCTTATTTCAGGAAGCCCAACGTGGAACTATTTTTTTGGACGAAATAGGCGACATCAGCGCCAGCATTCAGACCAAACTTTTGCGTGTGTTGCAGGAAAAGACCATCAAGCCCCTGGGTGACACCAAGACCATTCATGTGGATGTGCGAGTCATAGCCTCTACCAATCGCAATCTTCAGGAAAGCATAAAGCAGGGCAAGTTTCGTGAAGACCTATATTATCGTTTAAATGTGGTGCCTATTGAGGTCCCGCAACTTAGAGAGCGCAAAGAGGACATCCCTTTGCTGGTGGATCATTTTCTAAAGAAGCACGGAACTGAACTCAGTCGTCCAGGTAAACGGGTTTCGCCGGAGCTGATGGAGATATTTCTTGAAAATGACTGGGAGGGCAATGTCAGGGAACTGGAAAATGTAGTTATACGGGGGATACTTTTTTCACCAGAAGAGGAAATCCGTCCAGAGCATATAGGATTAAAGCCTAAAAAAACGACTGCCGGATCGTTTGGGATCGATCTTTTACCTGATTTACCTTATAAAGCAGCCAAAGAAGATGTGCTTAAGCGCTTTCATCATGCCTATATTGGCCGGCTGCTTAAAGAGTCGGCTGGCAACGTGACCCAGGCAGCGCGTAGTTGCGGCCTTGAGCGTCAGGCCCTGCAACAGATTATGCGCCGCTACGGCATCAGCGCTGAACCTTTTCGCAATCCAGAGGGCAAGACAAAGGAAAATTAGAAGCCAGGTGAATTGGAAAAAGGGACTGGAAAAAAGGACGGAAAAAGGGACAGGAGGATAATTTAAAAATTTGAAAAAAACAAAATAGGAGGAAATTTTTATATAGCCAATTTAGTTATTATTCACTGTCTCTAATGCAGAGGTAGCTAGCGATCTTATATGTGCCGTACCAATTTGTCGTGATTCTTCTGGCTTTGTATCGTTGTATCGGGACTAACCTGGTAAGCGTAATTGTTGTATATTAAAAATAGAAAACGAGGTGGAGATTTATTGATGCTTTTTACTATGGCGTTTGCCTGAATGAATAAATATTTTCAAAACCTGCTATTTTATGTGGCTGCCTGTCCTTTTCTATTCTCAATTTATCCTTAAACCGCTGAAACTGCTCTTTGACAAACTGTTTGCTGCCCAGAAATACTCCCTCTGTTAGGTATCTTGTCCTGTATAACAAACGGTCTGCTGGAGTAAATCTAAACTTCTTTTTGCGCTCTTTTTCAACTGTTTCTTCATTTATAGATGCGCCTTTGGGGCTTTCCAGACAACCATGCTC
>OFBA01000097.1_pt1 | contig 13573 bp, 8 predicted proteins | sample 1520391 | NCBI WGS metagenome assembly OFBA01 (sample SAMEA3696446, study PRJEB22514) | metagenome | biome: water; feature: marine; material: hydrothermal vent | place: Pacific Ocean | collected 2014-08-12 | depth 1521 m
ACAAATCTAGGATATAAAAAGCCAATTAATTTAATATGAAACGACGAGGATTTTTTTCATCTCGCAGGCTTTACAAAAAAAACGATTTATACCAAAAATTTAAAGATTTCTGCAAAGCATTTTTTCGCTTTCTCTTGCGACATAAAATTGCTATTTTTGTCTTAATAATTATTTTTATTTTCATTATTTAGTGTGAGTCATAACATATTCTTTAAATACTAAAAAATTGAAGAAGGTAAGGGAATTATTGAGCAGAGATAAATATATAAAAAATTGGGAGCTCCTACACGATACATTATAAATTATAATGAATGTTGGGAGCTCCCTGATTAGTCTAAAATTTATATATAATAATTGATACATTATCATTAGTTTTATCCAATACTCTATTTAGCAACTCTTCAACGATATTTTCAGGCTTGTTATTAATACAAACCGTTTTTATTACTGTTTTTATTTCATCATCAGACATATAATCATGGAGACCATCGGAGCTCATTAGTAAAATATCTCCTTCTTCCATGTTTTCTTTATAAATATCTACTTTGAACTCACTCCCGCCTATTGTAGAAATAACCGTATTTTTCAGGGGGTGATTTTTAGCCCCTTCTTCCGAGATTTCTCCGTTGTCCAATAGTATTTGAACTAAGGAATGGTCTTTGGTTTTACGGGTGATTTTTCCATTTTCTTTTATTATATATGCCCTACTATCTCCCGTGTTTGCAATAACACAGTAATTGTCTTTAATTATAGCAGATACTAATGTTGTAGCCATGCCTTTTTTATTAATTTCTTTTGATTTTTCTATTATTTCGTAATGTGCCTTTTCATGAGCCATTTTCAACAAGTCTGCCAACCCACCTATGGAATAACTTTCATCATAACTACTTTTAACAGCCTCATTTAATATATCAACTGCAAGTTTAGATGCTAATTCCCCCCCTTCATGTCCTCCAACACCGTCAGCAACTGCTAACAAGTAGATATCTTTTATTTTTTTGATTAAGATATTGTCTTCATTATGTTTTTTATTTCCCACATGTGAAATTCCGAAAGCGTTTTTAATTTCAATTATTTTTGCTTTATCGCCATATTTGTATGGTAATAAAGTTGAAGTTGAATGGACAATTGCATCTGTGGATTTTGTTTGTTTAATGCCGTTATCGTATGTATTGCTATCTTTGTTTATATTGTCTTTTTGATTTGAATTTGAAAATATATTATATGATTTATTTGTATTCAATGGAATATCGCAGGATTTATCTAATGTATCATCGCTACTTTTTAAACTATAATTCATATTGTTGCTTTCAATGTTATTTATTATATCCTCCTTATGTGTATTAGTCTTCATATGGCATCTAGGTTTTTTTGCTTTTGGGAGCTCCATGTCTGTATTATCATAAATATCGTGTTTTGATGAAGCAGTATTAATATAATTACAATTGCCCATATAATCGTCGGTATTATTCATTGCAGTTTTTAATTTATCTTTATCTTTTATTTTCATACTATATATTGCCAACATAATCAATATAATTATTAGTAAAATTAATCCTGCAACTCCATAGGTTAAATTGGAGGTGTCCTCCGTAGATGTAGAGATAGCCGTGCCATTGACTGTATTATTTGTTATAGTATTGTTGGTTGTATTGCCAGAAGTATTCGTAATATTAATCTGTGAGTCATTTGGACTACCGCCCAATACGCTAAAACATATCAAACCAAAAAAAATACATAGGGGAATTAATTTTTTAATCATGATTCCACCTCAATAATTATAATTTTCAACTTTGAAGTTGTTAATTATTTTAGAGATTTCTAATGCCAACTCTCTTGGAATTGAATTTACATTGTTTTTAATCCGATATTCAAGTGCTTTACATACTTTATCAATTTCACTAAGCATCACAGAATCCTTTTCGACATATTTTTTTATTCTAATAATATTTGAATACAATTCTTCAGTGTTATTTAAAAGAAGATGTAATTCAACCAGTTCAGCTAAATATATTATCCTTGATGATTGCCTTGTTTCTGACTCATACATTGTTTTAGTTCCAGTTAAATAACCGCTCCTTAAAATATCCTTTAAATCATTTATTATCCTATTCGCAGAAGGTCTATTGTTTGGCTTTTTGTTAATGCACTTTAAGATTATCCCACTAACCTCCTCAGGTATATCCTTGTTAATCTCAATTGGTGGGAGCATGTCCAAATCTATGATTTTTTTAGTAATTTCTTCAAAAGACCGCCCAGAAAACGGATTTTTACCAGTTAGTATTTCATAAGATATTACTCCAAAAGACCATATATCTGATTTGGTAGATATCTGCTTACCAGAATATTGTTCATAAGGTGCATATTGAGGAGTTCCTTTAAATCCTGCTACACTTTCTGTGGATGAATCTTTTGCCTTACTAAGTCCCCAGTCCGTTATCTTTATAACTCCCGACTCTATCAGTATGTTATCTGGTTTTAAATCTCTATGAATAATACCTTTATTGTGAGCATCTCTCAATCCCTCCAATATCCGAATCATATACTTTAATCCAGTTATTAAATCAATGGGACTATTAAAGTTAAGTTCTTTTTTTAAGCAAGTTTCGCAAAGTTCCATTTCGATATATGGGTTTGGAGCTTCCCCATGCCCATACAGTTGAACAATATATGGACTTTCAAGTCGCTTCCAATTTTTTATTTCCCTCTTGAATATGTTTATGTCATTTAAACTTCTAAAAACTTTTAACGCTACAAGTTTATTGGTCTCAATATTTCTTGCACGATAGACATCTGCAAAACTACCGCTTCCGATTGGTTTCCCTATGATTTGATAATTATCCCCAAATAGTCTTTCGGCAATGTTAAACTGCACATTATAAGATTCTGAATAAGTTAATGCATCAAACCCTTCAATACAATATGATACGGCTATGTCAGTTAAAAGCTCATCCATGGTTTCTTCATTTACTTTTGCCTCGTAATTCAATCTTATATTTGATTTTGGAGCTATGGTTTTATTATGATTTAAATTCCTAACTTCAATATCTCGATTATTGAAGTCAATCTTTTTAACTTCTATGTAATAATCCAAATTATTAACTATTGTAATTGAATTAGATGTCCATTTTTGGGTGAGTATGTTTCTGTTAAAATGCACATTTGGAGTATTATTCCATTCTATAATATCATCTTTTAACTTTTCCAAATCCCTATTTATTTTATCTAAAATAAGTGGGGAAGAATACTGCTTTGACCGTTTGAAATAATATAATGCCTTTTTAACATCTCCCTCGTTAAGTGATATCTTTCCCATTAAGAAATTTCCCTTTTGGTGATATGGATATCGTATGAACAATTTATTTAAATAATCCTTGGCACTGTCATTTTGATTTGTTTTGTGATATAATGTGGCTAATCTGAGAAGTATTTTCTCCCAATATTCTGGATAATCGCTACATTTTTTTAGGGCTTTTTCATAACATCTAATTGCATTATGATAATCCTTTCCTTTTTCATAGTTCCGTCCTTCTCTGTATGTTTTTTTCATAATGTCCCCCTTATTTATGGAAGTATTTTTTGTGTAATTATCGAAATTGCACGAATCATTGGTGATTTTTGGAAAACCTTGAATATTAAGTATTGTTATGATTAATTATGTGTGTGGATTGATTTGCTGTTGTTGATACATTGGTTGTATTATTGGTGATATTGTTCCCTCCGACAGAAGACTGATGATTGGATGATGGGATATGATGCTTAATCCAATCTACTGCTCCATTAATGGAATTAGTTATTGGGTCAATAATATGTTCAAAAATCCAATTTACTACCGTATGTCCATACTCCATTACTAAATAACCAATAATTAATATTGCTAAAACTATTAATACCAACTCAATAATATCCATACCAAGTGAATTATTCACCTCCTTATTTAACTCATTAAATTTATTCTTTATTTTAGTAATTACATTGGTATCATTGTGAATTTGGTTCAATAAAGCAGGATTATTAATTAATTTACTGGCTTTATTTTTTAATGATATATCCCATATTTTTTTATGGAATATTTCATTAAGGGTATTTTCTCGTTCGTTAGTGTCGCATAAATTGTAAATATTTTGCAATCCAATTCCAATATAATAATTATATTTTTTTGATTTTATTAGTTTAGATTTAAATGCATATAATAAAACATGTAAATTATTGCTTTTTAATATTTCTGATTCGCCACCAATCTTAAAACCATTATCATTATTTAAACGACCAAGAGCATAACATATTTTTGCCAATTTCTCGGGGTTATTTTCATATTTTTTCAATAATTTATTAAATTTTCCATTTTTAATGTATGACCATATTAAATATTTCCATACTTCATCGTCTAAATCCCCAAATTCACAGTTTAATGATTTACCATAATATTTATGGAGTATCCTTAAATATTCTTCCCCATATATTGCTTTTTTTCTAACTAAATCCTCTAATTTATTGCCTGTTTGCTCATTAAAATTGATACTATTGGATATCTTCATTTTACTAAGTGCAATATCAATATTATATCTTTTTAAAAAACCTTTTAAATGTTCGAATATCCACAGCACATAATATCCATAACTTATTTTTTCAGTTGTAGTTGGCTCTTTTTCACTGCTCGTAATGCTTATGGATTTTTGAAGATTTACTAATATATCAAAACCTTTTCGCTTAGATGTAATCATTTTGTATATTATATTTGATGAAATATCCCTATTCTCATCAAGTTCGGTTATATTGTCTATTTTATTAATATACCCATATCTATTCAATTCTCTTCTTGCAGATTCAAAGAATTCACATAATAAATCCACAAGTGTATCATTATATGAATAAGGCATTCTACTACATACTACGACCCGTTCCCATCTTCCTTCCCTATTTGGTTTTACCGCCCAAAAAAAACCAGAAACGAGTATGCCTTTATTATCAAATCTAACCCTCCACCAGACTCCATCACAAGAATCAACAAAATCCCTACTCAACCCCAAATCTATTCCATTTTCAAAATAACCCTCTGATGAATAAATTCCAACATCCATAAAAATCACCTCGATAATACTCCATTGATTAATTCTACAATGCCCTTGGGCTCTTCATTAGGTCTAACACTCACCACATATATTTGATTTTTAATCTCTTCTTTATCGATATTTGCACCAAACTTGTCATTAATTATGGCGTTCATTGTTGGATTTTCTAATAGTGTGTTTATTACCGAATCTTTGATATCTTCATAATCAACAATATCTTCATTTTCATTCTCATTATTGAATTCTCCGGGGAGCTCCATCGCTCTTTGGAATGCATCTGCAATAACATCTGATTTAGTAATTGCAAAAAATATTTTCTGGTCATCATCCAAACAACTCACAATTGTAGCATAATTACTTAAATCTTTCAATATATTCTGCTCCACAGTTTTTTCAGATTTTATCTTTTCGTAAAACTCCTTATCACTATCTCGTATGGTATTTAAAGTAGGATTTCTATCCACTAAATAATCCAGTAGCTTTTTTCCATCTACCAAAAATATTAAACTATTTGATGACTTTATTCGCGATAATAGGTATAATGGACCCACTAAATTTACATCCAGTTTTTTCCATACCTCTCTTGGAAGGTAATTTTCAAAATCTTTAAATTTGTAATTTTTCAAATCGTCAATTATTAAATGCACAATACTTTCTTCAATATTGTTGTCTATTAATTCATCTTCTAAATTCATCAAATATTGTTCAAGTTTAGACCTATTTTTAATTAAATTAGATACTGTCTCAATATACTCTCCCCTATAATCCACAAGTTCCATAATTGCTTCAGATATTCCATATTTTTTTAGCGTATTGGGCAATTTTCTAATTATCAAATAATGAACCGCAAATATTAATGTAGAACCTATATTGTTATATCCTCCCCCCTCAAATTCAGAGTGTAAATCCATTAAAGAAGGGATATTTTCAGTAGCCCACAAATCAACAGGACCTTTTGCAGACCCTCCGAACACCCTTGTAATTATATTATATAAACCAATGGCAAGAACGGTTTTACCCGATGAACGAGGACCCAGAAAAAGATATTTATTTTTTAAACTCCTAACTTTAAAAACATCTTTTCCAACTTTGTTAATATCCTCAATATTTTCCGTAAGGAGGAATATCTTTTCGGCTAAATTTTCATCGTACGGTTTTGATTCGTCATTGTAATTTTTTAATAAATACAACGCCTTAACTAATTCAATTATGCCCTCATCAAATTTTCCGTTTTCTATCAAATCAAGTCCTTTATTACATTTCCCATCTGCCTTGGGAACAAGTATGGTCGAGATAATTATTTTACACATGCAAAACATTGGGATAATACCTATTATTAATGATAATATGCCCATAAGAATGCCCACGACCGCCCCATAGATTCCTCCCATAAATACATATCCAACAACTGTCCATAAAACCATTAAGGAAATTATTAAATTCTTTAATTTTGTATATGGGTATCCAATCCCTAGCGATATGCCACAGAATATACCTATCGTTGCTATTGACATCCATGAATTTGAAGTTTCCCCCGATGATAACGCTCCAGTAATTATCCCCATTCCAACCAATAATATAGAAAATATTAAAGAAATGTAGGTTTTGTCAAACAATTCTTTACATTTTAAATAATTTCCAAAATATATTGACAATATATATAGAGATATAATAACCGCCCCGAAAATATACCCATTCAAAAAATTATTCATTAAATTTTGCATTATATCACCTTTTTAGCACACCATCTATTAAATCCTTAATACCATTGGGTTCCTCATTAGGTCTAACACTAACCATGCATATTTGATTTTTAATCTCTTTTTTATCGATATTTGCACCAAACACATCATTACAGATAGCTTTCATGGTGGTATCGGTTAATAATGATTCTACAATACCGTCTTTGATATCCTCATAATCGATAATATCCTCGTCTTCATCCAATAATTCCGATGCCCTTTGAAATGCATCTGCAATAACATCTGATTTAGTAATTACAAAAAATACTTTTTTTCTTTCAAGTTTTTTTTCGAGGGAACTTATAATTGTAGCATAATTACTTAAATCTTTCAATATATTCTGCTCCACAGTTTTTTCAGATTTTATCTTTTCGTAAAACTCCTTATCACTGTCCCGTATAATACTTAAAGTAGGATTTCTATCCACTAAATAGTCCAGTAGCTTTTTTCCATCTACTAAAAATATTAAACTATTTGATGACTTTATTCGTGATAATAGATATAATGGACCTACTAAATTTACATCTACCGATTTCCATTTATCTTTTGACATGTATTTTGTAAATCTCCTAAATTTCCCCGACTTCAAATCTGATATTATATTATTGATAGTTTTATTAGTTTCTCCATTTAATTCTTCCCTTAGTTCATTTAATCTTTCTTCCAATTTACCCGGGTTTTTAGACAATTCTGCAATGTTATTAAGATGTTCGCCCCTATAATCTACCAATTCAAGCACTATTTCCGATACACCACTATTTTTCAAAGATTTTGGCATATTCGCTCTTATTTTAAGTGGATGTATTCCAAATATAAATGTGGATTCAATACCCTCATACCCCTCACTATCAAAACTCGCACGGAGCTCATTCATAGTTTGAATATTATCCACCCACATATCCACAGGATTTTTTGGAGACCCTCCAAATACGCTGGTTATTATTTTATTAAGCCCGATTGCTAAAACAGTTTTGCCTGATGAACGATGTCCCAAGAATAAAACATTAAATGATTTTTGCGGGTCTTTTGGTCCATATAAATATCCTGCAAGGCATATGGCTATACAATATACTGTGGCTAGAGTCTGCTCATTTGTATGCCCTGTTCCAATTATAAATAACGGCAATAACGCAAACCCCGTTATAAACAAACTAATTATTGGTATATGTCTTAGGTATCCATAATGTTTAGACCTTAATTTTCTATCCGATATTTTTTTCTTCATATCTATTTTTCCAATGATTAAAACCAATATCCCAATTATCAAACCCAATATAAGATAACCGACATAATATCCTATGTCAAGAGAGTATATTGATATAATGGAAAACACAAAAGAAGACAGCCCTAACAACCAAAAAGAGTCATTAACTTTTTTCTTTAACAATATTCTACTTAGCAATGCACCAAACGAGATTCCAAACAGCAACACTACATACGGTGCAAAAGAACTATTAACAGCAAAATACATTCCAAATGTGTTAAACAATATACTATATAGAATGCCTGCAGTAGCAAGACCTGTTATTATATATTTTAAGTTATTTAATGACAGCATATCCTCACCCATACATTAATTAAATTATTTAATGTTAAATTATATATATTATTATTTATTTTATATATTATTATTTAATATTATTTAAACTAAATATCCAAATTTATATTATTATATCGGAGAGAAACCATGATTAAAAAATTAGTCAATTTAACAATCTTATTGTTATGTATAACTACAATATCAGCCACCACAATATTAAATATTGATTCAAATCCGCAGGGAGCCACCATTTATATAAATGGACAGCCTAATGGCAATACTACAAACTCAATATCTTTTAATATATCAGCAGACACCACTATTGAATTAAACTTAACATTGGACGGATATGAATCATATTCCGAAAACATACTCCTCCATCCTAATGATACAGTGAGTAAATCCATCACTTTAAACAGTTCAAAAGAAATTGAAGCAAAAAATAAAATATCTGAAACTGAAAGTTATCTTGATTCACTGAAAAATAAGTATTCCGACAGTTATTATATAAGTGCTATGAATGATGCGTATGATTTAATATCTAAGGCTAAGACATACTATAATAATAATGACTACGATAATGCAATTAAATATTGTGATTATGCAAAGAATAAAGGAGACCAAATATACGACACATGGAATAACATCAAAAATGCAGAAGCCATCATCTACAAATATAACAATGGAAAAACAGAAAATGGAATTCATTATACTAACTATGGTGCCAACATATATTCATACGAATCATCGTTAAGCACGGCAAAATCAAAATTTAACAGCGGGTATTATGATGATGCAGAAGATTATGCGAACTCAGCATACTCGGGTGTTAAAAGAACCATATCCGTAATTGACGATATTGAAAAATTGGAAGAAGATATAGAAGATTTGGAAAGCGAATTGTCTGATAGTTCGTTGGAGCTCCACCCTAAAATTAATAGTATTGACAAATATATAAGCGATGCTAAAAACAAAGTCGATAATAACGATATAAGCGGAGCTGAAGACGCAGTAGATAATGCAAATTCAAAATTAAAAACGATAGAAAATCAGGGAAAAGATGCAAAGGAATATATTAAAGATGTAAAAGATAAGTTGAACACCGCTGTGCATGATTATAAAAATATAGACAGGAAGGACGCCAAGGATAGATATGATAAAGCACTCGAAGAATATGATTCAGCAAAAGAAAAATATAATAAAGAAGATTTTGAAAGTGCCGAAACCCATGCTGAAAATGCAGAAAGTGAGCTGAAAAATACAATAAACTGGTATAAATCTAGAAAAAATAGTGTCCTCAGTTCAATAGACAGTGCTAGAAAATACTATAACAGATTAATTAACCTAAGGGTAATTATCCCGCTTAGTATCCAAACTAATATAGATGATGCAGAAGAAAAATGCAATAATGGATATTTCAATGATGCAGAAAATCTTACGGACGAAGCATATAATGATTTAAGCACACTAGAAAGTAACTGGAAAAATGCAAAAAAATCCATATCTGATGCAGAAGAGCATATGAAAGACTTAAGAAATAACAGTGAAGGCATAGTATTAACTGATGCAGAACAAGAATTAAATAAAGTCAAAAGCACATTTAATAACGGAAAATATGATATAATTCCAACTAAATGTGAAAATGTTAAAACCACTGTTGATGAGATTAAAAGAAAATATGATTATTCAAAGAACTCCTTGAATTCACTAAATAATAAACTAAATACCTTGAAGGAGAATGGGTGGAACATAGATAATGCTCTCAAAAAATATGAAGAAATAGTGAATATCCATAAAAGCGGAGATTATATTCTATCAAAAAACAAAGCCGATAAATACTTATCCAAAATCAATAGTGCAGAAACCTCAGTCAATAGTGCAAATGATTATATCGCCAACCATAAACAGGAAAATATATTGAATATATGGATAGTATCTATTGATTTTACCAATGAATTAAATAAATTGGAAGAATCCAAACACCTGTTTAATTTAGCCGATTATGATGGTGCAAAACAAATGGCTGATGAGGTGCAATCCGATGCTATTAATAAATACAATAATGCTACTGGAAATATAATTCCAATGCTCTTGGGTGCAATTGGATTTATAACACTTGTTGGTGCTATAATCGTTGGAAAGCATGTAATAAATAAGAAGAAAGAAAAAGAGAAAGAGGACATCGATGATGAAGATGATGACTATCTATTTGAAGATGAAAGCTCTGATGATGAAGATGAAGATGATGAAGATTGGTAGATTTGGATAATTCTAATTTGATATATATTTACTTCCTATTTATGGTAAATCGACGAACATTTGCATTTAATTAAATCGTAAAGTAGGTAAATCGCTCCCGCATCTAAACAGATTACACATTATTTGATTATGTATTGATTATATGTTTTGAACATTTAAATGACAGTTATTGTCGATTAACTATATTTTCTTATTTATTTCCTAATGCTTCTCAAATAAGACCATATAATTAGTATAATTAACTGTCTAATTTATCATCTGCAACATGCCATATCAAATTATCAAGAACGCTTACTTCCACAATATTATCTGCCTTTTTAATTAATTTTTGACAATCCTCACTTAAATTAAGAAGATGCAACCTTTTACCATATTGAGCATATTTTTCGGTGATATTATTTATTGCTTCAATTCCTGAGTGGTCATAAACCCGCGATTTTTCAAAATCAATAACCACATCAATGGGGTCATTTTTAAAATCAAATAAGTCCTTAAATTTAGTAGTCGATGCAAAGAAAAGCGGACCGTGAAGTCTATATACTTTTTTATTTTTCATGGATTCCGTATATGCCCATATATCCCTACCTCTTTCCCATGCAAACATAACAGCCGCCAATATTACCCCCACAAATACGGCAATAGCTAAATCAAATACCACAGTCATAATGGAGACCAGAGCAATAATAATAGCATCCGATTTAGGTATTTTCTTCAATATACGGAGACTAGACCATTCAAAAGTCCCTATAACCACCATAAACATTACACCCACAAGAGCCGCAAGTGGTATCATTTCGATAAGAGGAGCTCCCCATACAATAAATATCAGTAGAAATAAAGCCGCTGCAATTCCAGAGGCTCGCCCTCTACCCCCTGCACGGATATTTATCATACTTTGACCAATCATGGCACAGCCACCCATTCCACCGAAAAATCCATTTACCAAATTTGCCAAACCTTGACCAATACACTCCCTATTACTTCTCCCACGCGTTTCGGTGAGTTCATCGATTAACCGTAATGTCATAAGGGACTCTATTAAACCAACAGCTGCCGCCAAAATTGAGTATGGAAGTATGGTTTTAAATGTATCTACTGTAAAGGGAATATGTGGAATACTAAATGATGGAATAGAAACCGCAAGTGTTGATTTGGTTGGCTCTATCATTTTTACAAAATCAAGCACAGTAAGAACCGTATATCCAGCTTGATTTAAGAAATAAGATATAATTGTAACTACAATGATTGCCACCAGCGTAGCAGGGACTGCCTTTGTAATTTTAGGTAAGAATTTACTTATAATCATCGTGATGGCGATAAGAACAAGCATAATTGATAAAACAGACATAGGCAGTAAATTACCATCTGCACCATAAAATTGCCCAAGCTGAGACATAAATATAATTATAGCAAGACCATTGACAAAACCCAGCATAACAGGATGAGGTATCATTCTAACAAATTTACCAACTCGCAAAAGCCCCAAAATTATTTGAATAACTCCCATAAGTGACACAGCAATAAAAAGATAGCCCAACGCACTTTCCATTCCTCCGATTTGAACTTGGTGAATTACAAGGGGGGCAAAAATAACAGCAACCGCACCAGTTGCTCCACTAATCATTCCCGGACGCCCACCTATTATTGAAGCTATTAGCCCCATCATAAAGGCGGCATAAAGCCCTATTGTTGGGTCAATGCCCAATATAAATGAAAAGGCTATTGCTTCTGGAACTAATGCCAACGCCACGGTTAATCCAGACAATATATCATTTTTAAGACTTCCGTCTTTTGGAATTACTAACTCCACCAATTTATTTTTTAGTTCCTTTGTTTGATTCGTATGTATTTTTTCTTCTGTCATTGTTTAATACCATTATTTAATTTTATTCTTTACTAATTTTATTAAGTTTATTTTTAGTCAAATCCATAATATTTAACGCCATTTCATAATTTACAAAATAATCATCTAATATATTATTTAATGAACCTATTGAGTTTGTTTTTATCTCCAATACTAAATTCTCTTTTTTATTGTCATAATTAGTTTGTATAACTAAACCATCGGCAATATCATCTACTTTTAAACTATTTACTTCATTTTCATTAGATGGGAGCTCCATTTTAAAATAAATTTCCACCATCTAATCACCCCTTATATTTAGTCCTCTTTTTTTGAGTTCTTCATACAATTCATCAGGCACTTCGGGACATTTTAGTGCATTAGTTGCCTCCTCCTCGGTCATTAGTCCATATCTAACCATTGCACAAACCCTATTAAATTCAAAATTAAAATTATGAGTTTTATAAAATTCCTTTAAAGCTGGTGCAAGAACTAAACAATTTGTTGTATATCCTCCCAAATTAGGATTTTTCCACGGTAATTCTTCCAATATTTTCATTCTGTCTTTTTCCGTTAAATTATAACCTGCCAACAACCGTATAAGAGTTATATTATTTTTAAGTGGTTTAAATGCAGAAGTTCCAAAAGGTAGCTCATGCCCAGACACTATTTTATCTATATTTAATGATTTTGCAACACCTCGGAGCTCCCCTATAATTTTATTTGAGCACTCTCGACATGGTGATTCCCCCTTTAAAATAGTTTCTTCAAATAATTTTGTAAAATCCCTATTTATTACCATCCAATCCACATTTAAATATCGTGTTATTTTATAACAATTCATTAATGCTTCATTAGACATATATTTATTATCTACGGTAATACATAGAGGTCTTACCCTTAAATCCTTTACAAGTAAATATAAAGCCACTACACTATCCTTACCCCCCGAAAATGCTAAAATACAAGGATATCTTTTGTTTTTTATATTTTTATCTTTCTCTTCTTTTGTAGGTTCTTTTTTTAATAATTTAATTATTTCCTCTTTCATACTCTTAAAATCTCTCGGATATTTTAAAGAATAATAACATTCAATACATATATTTTTATTATCATA
>OFBA01000102.1_pt1 | contig 12921 bp, 9 predicted proteins | sample 1520391 | NCBI WGS metagenome assembly OFBA01 (sample SAMEA3696446, study PRJEB22514) | metagenome | biome: water; feature: marine; material: hydrothermal vent | place: Pacific Ocean | collected 2014-08-12 | depth 1521 m
ACTAGTTTTAGAACGAGTCTTAGCATCTACTTGTTTTACGATAACGGCACAGTAAAGTGAGTAGCTTCCGTCTTTAGAAGGTAGATTCCCCGACACCACAACAGAGCCTGCTGGAATACGTCCGTAAGAAACTTCACCCGTTGCACGATTAAAGATCTTAGTTGACTGACCAATGTAAACGCCCATAGAAATAACAGAACCTTCTTCAACAATGACACCTTCAACTACTTCTGAACGTGCGCCAATGAAGCAGTTATCCTCAATAATAGTTGGAGAAGCTTGTAATGGCTCTAACACGCCACCAATGCCGACTCCACCAGAGAGATGTACGTTTTTACCAATTTGTGCACAAGATCCAACGGTTGCCCAAGTATCAACCATGGTGCCAGAATCGACATAAGCACCAATATTGACGTACGATGGCATCAGCACAGTATCTTGCGCAATGAAAGAGCCACGACGTGCACTGGCTGGTGGCACTACGCGTACACCAGTTGCTTTGAATTCTTCCGGCGTAAAGTCGGCAAATTTTGAAGGCACTTTATCGTAATACTGAGTGAAGCCGCCTGCCATTGGTACGTTGTCTTCTAATCTGAATGATAGTAGTACCGCTTTCTTTAGCCATTCGTTTACAGTCCAATTACCGATACTTTGTTGTTCAGCAACACGAGCTTGGCCAGAATCTAATAAATGGATAGCCTCAGCAACAGCTTGTTTGATTTCTATACTAGCTGTTTGCGGGGTCAAGTTAGCCCTATCTTCAAAAGCTGCTTCAATAATATCTTTCATGGTCAATCCATTAAATAAAAAATGAACATTATATCAGAGGCATGTTTTGATACTGAATGCTTAGCTGTGTTATTGACCTATATCAATGCATCAGTAAGCGTATTAATGATATGATGTTGCGAATTGATTCAATGCCAAATGAAAGGGAAATGAGCAAAGACAATATCCAAGTAGACAACCTATATACAGAAGGTGAACAATGGGTGCAAAATTTAGGTGAAAAAACCGTTCATGCTAAGCGTATGGGTGGTAAATTTCGATTGCTTAAATGGCTTGGTACTTTGGTTTGGCTGCCTTTTTTTATTACGCCTTATATTACTTGGAATGGGCAGCAGGCAATATTATTTGATATTGAGAAGCGACAGTATCATTTGTTTGATGTAACCATCTTCCCGCAAGACTTGTGGATGCTAACCATGGTGTTGTTATTCTTAGCTATTCTACTGGCGGCAATGACCACCGTATTGGGCCGCGTGTTTTGTGGTTACTTTTGTTTCCAAACAGTTTGGACCGATATGTTTACCAAAGTTGAAGATTTTTTTGAAGGGGCACCTATTAAACGTCGAAAGCTTGAAGTAGCGCCGTGGGATTTGACCAAAATTCGGATTAAAATTAGTAAACATGTGGTTTGGCTAGCCATTGCTTTTTTATCTGGCGTTACTTGGATGTTGTATTTTGGCGTGTCATGGTCTGATTATTTTGATGGATCTGCCTCTAGTACGACGCTTAGTATTACTGCTGCCATTTCATTAGGCGCTTACACTTTTGCAGGACATATGCGCGAACAAACGTGTCTGTGGATTTGTCCTTATGCGCGTATTCAAGGGGCGATGGTTGACAAGCAAACCATTATGCCAACCTATGATCATTATCGTGGAGAGCAGCGTGGCAAGCTTTCGAAAGGTCAGTATACTAAAGGCCAAGGTGATTGTATTGATTGCCATCAATGTGTGGCTGTGTGCCCGACCGGTGTTGACATCCGTAAGGGGCAAGAATATGGCTGTATTACTTGTGGCTTGTGTATTGATGCTTGTGATTCAGTAATGACCAAAGTTGGTAAAGCAACAGGCCTAATTCGTTATACCTCGCTTGACGAAATGAAATTTAATAAACCTTCTGTTGCTTTATATAAGCGCCCTAGGGTAATCGTGTATTCAACTATTTTAGTGCTAGCTTTATCAGTGTTAGGGGCTGGCTTGTTTAGTCTTGCACCGATGGACCTTAAAGTGTTACATGATCGACAGCCGCTTTTTGTACAGCTATCCGATGGCTCGATTCGTAATAAATATGAGTTAAAGATTATGAACAAGACACACCAATCAATGCTGGTCGATGTCGATTTTGAAAGTGAAATTGCCCATCTAACTTCTCAGAGACGACACAGAAATATCACCATACCCTCGGGTAATGTGAAATCAGTTTATGTTTATTTAAAAGCATTCGAAAAAGATGTAGGTGACAACAATAGTGTGATATTTTCAGTCACAAGCGGCGAAGCTGATTTAGAATATAAATCATCATTTTTTACCCCAAAGAGCATGAATTAGATGACTTTTCATAAAAGCCCAATGGCAGTAACCATGTTGGTATTGTTTTTAATTTTAGTCGGTGCAACGTTTTATCGTATTATCACTGCAATAGAAACCCATCCTGGATTGGTAGTTGCAGACGCCTATGAAACGGGTGAGCGTTATGCGGAAATTTTGGAAAATCGTAATAAGTTAGTTCAGCAAGGTTGGAAGCTTGAATTAGAATTACCTGAAACCATTACTCATAGTATTGAGCAAACTTATACAGCGGTCAGCACTAAGCAGGGAAAGCGTCTTAATAAAGCCAATGCTACTGCTTATTTCTATCGACCGCTTGAAATGAAACACGATTTTTCTAAACCCATGTACGTGAATAAAGAGGGGATATACCAAGTAGAAGTGATTTTGCCACTCAAGGGAAGATGGGATGTGTTGATTGAAATCACCAAGGGCAGCTTTTTGCAACAAGTCTCAGCCAAAATGTTTGCTCAGTAATATGAACAAGAACTAATCTTCATGACAATGATTATGATGATGTTCGTAAGTGGCCATTAATTCATCCATTTGATCGGCAAATAAGTCATTAAATTGAGAATCTTTAATAATAGTTTCAGGTTGCCCCATGCAACAAATATGGCGGTACAAACACAAAACCTGAGTTGATTCTTTCATCACCCGGTGTAGATCATGTGAGACCATCAGCACCGCACAACCTTGTTGTTGGTGGATATCTTGAATAAGCTTGTACAAATGCATTTGACCATTCACATCTAGATTTTGAGCGGGCTCGTCTAGAATTAAGACGTTGGGTTTGTTTAGTAGGGCGCGGGCGAGTAAGACGCGTTGCAACTCGCCACCAGAAAGACTTTTTAATGGTGAATCTAGTAAGCTTTCAATACCTGTTAACAAGGCTGTTTCATGTAAAAAATTCTGCGCTACTTTTTGATTTAAATTAAGAAAGCCAATGACTGAAATTGGAATAAATGGATTGGGGCTAAAAGTCTGTGGCGTATAACCAAGCCTGATGTCGCCTGAGCGTTTAATATCACCACTATCAGCTTTAATCAAACCTAGCAAGACTTTAATTAGAGAGCTTTTACCTGCGCCATTGGGCCCAATAAGCGTGATAAATTCACCTGCTTTGAGTTCGAAACTAACGTTATCCAATACAAGCTTGCTATGATGACTTAGGCTGATATTATGGGCGCTAATGAGTGCTTGAGAAGTGGTCACAACAGTTTGATTAAATAAAGTCTATTTTATACCTCAAGATGTCGTTAAGTCTCATCTTAATGAGTAAAAATTGGTAAAATTCTGAATAGTATCTCTATTATTTTCATAACCTGACTAAAAACTTCTTAGCATGTCACATCAACTTATTTTATTAGACGGATCGGCCTTTTTATTTAGGGCTTATTTTTCTACCCTTTCGCAAAATTTAACCAACGACGATGGTTTTCCTACGGGTGCTATGTTTGGCGTTATTAATGCGATTAAGCATTTACAGCGAAAATACCCGCAAGCCAAACTAATTGCTATTTTTGATGCCAAGGGTAAAAATCATCGACACGAACTCTACCCACAGTACAAAGCTCATCGTAAGCCAGCTGATGAAGAGTTGGTGATGCAAATCGAACCACTGTACGAAATTATCCGTGCCATGGGTTTTCATTTTATGTGTGTGCCTGGGGTTGAAGCAGATGATGTGATTGCTACTTTAAGTCGTTGTGCAGATGAGAACAAGTTGAAAACCATTATTGCTAGTGGCGATAAAGACTTGATGCAACTCGTGAGTGACAATATTACTCAGCTCAATATGAAGGGCGACTTATACGATCAAGCAGGCGTAGTAGAAAAGATGGGTGTGCGCCCCGACCAAATCTTAGACTTATTAGCGTTGACTGGTGACAGTGCGGATAATATCCCAGGTGTGCCAAGCGTGGGACCAAAAACGGCAATTAAGTGGCTAGATCAGTTTGGCGGTATTGAAGATATCAAAACCAATGCAGATCAAATTAATGGCAAAGTCGGCGAAAAATTACGCGATAGTTTTGAGTTGTTAGATTTGTCTTATCAGTTGGTGCAGCTTAAATTTGATGTTGATTTACCTTGCGATATTTTGACGGAGGAGCCCGGCCCTGATAATGCTAAATTAGCCAGCTTGTTTCAGCAATATGGATTCTCAATGTGGTTTAAACAGTTAAATATCACGAATGAATCGCCTGCATTAAAGTCAGCAGTACAAGTAACAACTGAACCTTTGGTTGATGTGGTTGAAAACGTGCCAAGTAACGATTTCATGGCTGACTACTCTCAAACGCTGGTATTAGATAATCAAACTTTTGAAACATTGGTGCAAAGATTAGAGAAAAGCCCGGCTTTTGTTTTTGATTTAGAAACGACTTCACTAGATTATATGAATGCTCAAATTGTGGGATGGGTATTTTTAGTAGATAAGGACAGCTTTTATGTGCCAGTTGCACATGATTATTTAGATGCACCAAAGCAATTAAATTTTGCAGACGTGTTGGAAAAATTAAGGCCCATTTTAGAAAACTCTACTATTCATAAAATAGGCCAAAACCTAAAATACGATACTCATGTTTTAGCCAATTACGACCTTTCATTAAAAGGTATTAGTGATGACACTATGGTGAAATCATATTGTTTGAACTCGGTGGCAACACGACACAACATGGATGATTTGGCACAGCATTATCTGAATTATCAAACCATTCATTTTGCCGATGTGGCGGGCAAAGGGAAAAAGCAAATTACCTTTAATCAGGTCGGGCTAGAGCAAGCGTTCCCTTACGCTTGTGAGGACGTAATTGTGACTCAGGAACTGAATCAAGTATTGGATAGTGATTTGGCGCAATACCCTAAATTGGCTAAACTGTATCAGACTCTGGAAATACCATTAATCGAAGTATTGGTGCGTATGGAGCGCAATGGTGTAGAGCTAGATGTGAGCGCTTTGAACATACAGCAAATTGACATTGCTGCGCAAATGAAAGACATTGAATCGCAAGCATTTGAGTTGGCGGGTGATGCGTTTAATCTAGAGTCACCTAAACAAATTCAACAAATTTTATTCTCTGAAGATGGTTTGGGCTTAGAAGCCAAAAAGAAAACACCTAAAGGTGCGCCTTCTACCAATGAAGAGGCATTAAAGTTGTTAGACCACCCACTGGTTGATTTGATTCTAAGTTACCGTACACTGACTAAACTTAATTCAACCTATTTGGAAGCTTTGCCCAGGCAAATAGATCTTAAAACTGGGCGATTACATACTTCATACCATCAAGCGGTGACGGCCACAGGGCGCCTTTCTTCTTCCAATCCAAATTTGCAAAATATCCCCATTCGTTCTGAGCAAGGTGCGCGCATTAGAGGTGCTTTTATTGCCAACAAAGGCTACGTGATTATTGCAGCAGACTACTCTCAGATTGAGCTTAGAATTATGGCGCATATTTCACAAGATGAAAGTTTACTAAAAGCCTTTAATAATGATGTAGATGTGCATAGCGCCACGGCATCGATGATGTTTAATGTGCCGCTTAATGAGGTCACAAAAGACCATCGTCGTAATGCCAAAGCCATTAATTTTGGTTTGATTTACGGCATGAGTGCCTTTGGTCTTGCCAAGCAGATCGACGTGTCTAGAACGGAGGCCAAAGCTTATATCGATGCTTATTTTGAAAATTATCCAAGTGTCCTAAACTACATGAATAACACCAAAGAAATAGCCAAAGCACAAGGTTATGTTGAAACCGTGATGGGTAGGCGCTTATATTTACCACAGATTAATGCTAAGAATAAAATGCTACAACAGCACGCTTTGCGCACAGCAATTAATGCGCCGATGCAAGGCTCTTCGGCTGATATTATTAAAAAAGCCATGCTCGATGTTTATCAATGGATTGGCGATGACAACCCTGACATTAAGATGATCATGCAAGTACATGACGAGCTAGTTTTTGAGGTGAAAGCTTCAAAGGCGGATGAATTTGCACATAAAATACAAACATTAATGAGTGACACCTATCCATTAGACATTCCGCTGGTGGTTGATGTAGGTGTTGGCGATTCTTGGCAACAAGCACACTAGAGGCTATGAAAGAACAAATACAAACCCTATTAACGCAAAGTTTAGAAGCCTTAGTGACTAATGGCGTACTGACTGAAGTGCCAGACAATATCCGTATTGACCATTCTAAAGATAAAGCACAAGGTGATTTTGCCTCTAATATCGCTATGATGCTTTCTAAGCAAGCCAAATGCTCGCCTCGTGATTTAGCTCAGAAAATCATTGATAATCTGCCAGATTCTGCAGAAATAGACAAGGTGGAAATCGCCGGTCCAGGCTTTATTAACTTCTTTATGTCACAAGACTCAAATGCTTCGGTTGTGAGTCAAATTATTGACCAAGGCAAGACTTTTGGTTTGTCCAGCGTGGGCGCTAAGCAACGCGTTTTACTTGAATTTGTATCGGCCAATCCAACCGGCCCATTGCATGTTGGCCATGGTCGAGGCGCTGCTTATGGCGCCACCGTAGCTAATTTGTTGCGCGCAGTTGGCTTTGAAGTAGACAACGAATATTATGTGAATGATGCGGGTCGTCAAATGGATATTTTGGCTACCTCGGTTTACTTGCGCTATATTGAAACAGAAAAATTTCCAGACAATGGCTACAAAGGTGATTACATTTTTGACATTGCTAAACAAATCAATGGTGTGGATAAGTTAGATATTTTCTTAGATGTGCATGCTGATGCAAAAGACGGTGGCGATAAAGAAAAGCACATTGATGATTTGATTGCAAACTGCAAAGCCCAGTTGGGCGATAGTTATAAAGTCGTGTTTGATTTGGCTATTGATCAAATTCTGGGAGGTATTAAAATTGATTTGGCAGAATTCGGCGTTGAATACCAACAGTGGTTTTCTGAGCAATCATTAGTCGATAGCGGGTTATCAAAAACCACGGTAGAAGCATTGCAATCTTCTGGTCATATTTATGAAAAAGACGGTGCGCTTTGGTTTAAAACCACAGATTTTGGTGATGATCTTGATCGAGTTGTGGTGCGTGATAACGGCATGCACACTTATTTTGCTTCGGATATCGCCTATCACTTAGAAAAGTTTGAGCGTGGTTATGACAAAATTATTAATATTTGGGGTTCGGATCATCATGGCTATATTGCTCGAGTTAAAGCTTCTATTAAAGCACTTGGATTTGATGAAAGCAAGCTAGAGATTCTATTGGTGCAATTTGCTAATTTGTATCGAGGTGGTAAAAAAGTCGCCATGTCGACGCGTAGTGGCTCGTTCGTTACCTTGGAAGAATTGCGCAATGAAGTGGGTAATGATGCGGCACGTTTTTTCTATGTATTGCGTAAATCAGAACAGCACATGGATTTTGACCTTGACCTAGCCAAATCTAAAACCAACGAAAATCCAGTGTTTTATATTCAATACGCCCATGCCCGTATTTGTTCGGTACTGAAGCAAGATGCTGGCGATGCAACAACGATTGATTTGTCATTACTTAATAACGAAGCAGAAAGTACTTTAATCAAACAACTGAACCGTTATAAGGATGTGGTGCAATCTTCAGCGCTTAATTACGAACCTCACTTGCTGGCATATTACTTACGCGAATTAGCCGGTGATTTCCATAGCTATTACAATAACAGTGAATTTTTGGTCGAAGATGCTACGTTGCGAAACTCTAGATTGTTGCTCATTAGTGCGGTGAAGCAAGTCATTTCTAACGGGTTAAATTTACTTAGTGTGAATGCGCCCGATTCAATGTAATGATAAGCGTGTATGAATGATCAGGCACAAAGAGATCAAGCCTTAGACGTCACACAATCTTATATTGTTCAAGCCCCTGCCGGTTCAGGCAAAACTGAGTTATTAACACAGCGATATCTTAAGTTACTGACCACTTGTTCAGAGCCTGAGAATATTATCGCCATGACCTTTACCAATAAGGCGGTTGATGAATTAACGGAACGGGTTCTATCAGCTTTACAATCAATCGATCAACCTCGACCAGAAGAAATACACAAGCAAGTTACTTATGATCTGGCGCAAGCTGTAATGGCGCGTTCGGATGAGCGAAACTGGCAAGTATTAAACAACCCCAAACGTTTAAAAATATCTACCATTGACGGCCTATCTAGTTTGATTAGTAGTCGTTATCCCTCTAAGACACAATTAGTACCTCGCCAAATTATGGCGGCACAATGGCAACGCAATCAAGCTTATAAACAAGCCGCAATGCAAACCCTGCTACTAGTCGATGATCCACAGCACAGTAAAGCAATTGCTCATTTGTTATTGTATTTGGACAACAATGTAGAAAAATTTTATCGCCTGGTTATACATATGTTGTCTAAGCGTGATCAATGGCTAATGCGATTGTATCGGGGTGAAGCGTTAGATGCCGATGTTTTAAAAAATAGTGCGCAGAAGATTGTCATTCAACATTTGTCTCATTTAGAGCAAGTGGCTAAGTTACATTTGGATCAATCATTTTTTGAGCTAATGACATCAAGTGCTGACAGTGAGCAAGCTCAGGTTGATAAACTGCCGGGCCACCAGTTGACAGACTTGGCTAAGTGGCAGGCGATTGAGTCTTTGTGTTTAAACAAAAAAGGACTGTGGCGTAAAAAGTTAGATAAAAATTGTGGCTATCCTGTTGAGCTGAAAGCGCAAAAAAATGCGTTAATGGAGCATCTGCAGGTATTGTCGACGCAAGATTCATTACGAGAGTTGCTACATCAAGTGACGCAATTACCTGCGCTCGATTTTTCTAAAATTCAAGCAGACACATTGACAGTGATTGCACAAGTATTAAAACTTTGTGTTGCACAACTAAGCCTGCACTTTGAACAAAAACAAGCGCATGATTTTATCGAAGTGGCGCTGAATGCCAACCAAGCGTTAGATGATCGGTCTAGCGTTAGTGATATTGCTTTTTTTTAGATTATCAATTGCAGCACTTGTTGATTGATGAATTTCAAGATACTTCTGCTTCACAGTTTAATACCATTGAAAAGCTGATTAAGTATTGGCAACCGAATGATGGGAAAACCTTATTCTTGGTGGGTGATCCCATGCAATCGATTTATCGATTTAGAGAATCTCAAGTAGGATTATTTTTACAAGTTAAGGTAAGTGGTATTGCTAATATTAAACCTAGTTCGTTATTATTAAGTACAAATTTCCGCTCATCTAAGAGCATCGTAGAAGGTAATAACCGATTTTTCCAAGATATTTTCCCCACTCATGAGGACATCTATCAGGGTGCTATTGCTTATTCATCTTCTCAATCTGCCTCAAATACAATACAACACCAAGCGATTAATTTTCATCCTTTTTCGAATGATCAATTTGTAGACGAGGCGCAAACAGTATTGGATATTGTGGAATCCACCTTGGCTGAGCGCCCCACCAGCAAGATAGCAATTTTGGTTAGAAGTCGAACACACTTGGTGGAAATCACGCCTTTGTTAAAACAACATAATATTGAGTTTGAATCGTTAAAAATTACCCCACTTAAAGATCATCTATTAACACGAGATTTGTTCTCATTGGCACGAGCACTCATGCATCTCGGCGATAAATTGGCCTGGTTAAGTGTATTGCGATCCCCTTGGTGTGGGCTGACGCTAGATGACCTTTTAGTTTTATCAGCAGACGATAGTCAAATTATTTATGCGCAACTAACTAACGAAAAAACTTTAGCGAAATTAAGCCAAGATGGTCAAAAAAGAGCGCAACATTTGCAGGCATGCTTACAAGCGATTTTGGATAATCAAGGGCGGTTTAATTTTGTTGAATTACTCACTTTTGCGATTGACCAGCTTGGCATTAGTCGATCATTATCACAAGCTGATACGCTGATTAAAGACCAGTTTTTGTCTATTGTTAATTCTTGCGAACAACAACAATCATTAGACATTGGAACAATTAAGGCAGCCTTAGATGAGCTATATGCACCGAGTGAAACAGCAAGCGTAAAGCTCATGACCATTCACCAGTCTAAAGGCTTGGAATTTGACACGGTGATTATGCCAGGGCTTGGTCGTGGCGCTCGAAATGATGACTCGCCAATGATGCACATGAAAGAATTTGCGGACCAGTCTTTATTGTTGGCCCCTATTAAATCATCGCTTGATACGAATGAAGGGCAAACCTATACGTATTTAAAGTTTATTGAGGCGCAACAAAATAAATTTGAAACCATGCGTTTGCTTTATGTGGCGATGACACGTGCCAAACAGCAGTTGCATTTATTAGGTCATGTTAATCAAAATCACCAAGTTGCAAAGAAGAGTTTGCTGGCATTGCTCATGCCTTTTTATCAAAATGTGTTTGATCAAATACCAGCATCTCAGGTGCCAGCTGAAACATCTAATCAAGCACCGCCTTTACAACGACTCAAACAAATAATAACGCCATCAGTCAAAGAACAAGAATTAGGTGAAACGCTAGAATATCAGCAAAATTTTGAACGCTTGTTTAAGAGTTTATTAGGCACTTTAATTCATCAATATTATGAACAAGGTTTGTTTGATCCAAGCGCAGATAACATTAAAGCGCGACTGCTTGAAATCGGTACACCGATAAATGAGATTGATCAGTGGCAAGTTTTTGTATTAAAACTACTTAATAACACCAAGGGTGATCCGCAATTTGAGTGGCTATTCAAAGATCGATCTTCGACACTGGTTGAGGCTGAGTTTGTTACGGATAATCGTATTATTGCCATTGATCGGCTGTTTATTGATAATGACATTTTATGGATTATTGACTTTAAAACAGCAGAGCCTTTGGCTGATGAGTCGCTTGATCAATTTATACATCGACAGCAATCACAACACGCTAAACAGCTGTTTTTTTACCAAGAAACACTATCAAAAGTCTATAATAATCCTATCAAGTGCGCGCTTTATTGCCCTGCTGTTAGTCAGTTGATTCAAATAACGCATTAATCATTGCCACTACATCACATCCTGCATCAAGCGCTTGTTGTTGATTGTTAAAATCAATGCCACCAATGCCAACAATAGGAATAGTGATCATTTGTTTGGCTTGCGTAATGACATCGAGCGAGCAATGTGGCGCATCAGGCTTGGTTTTTGATGGGAATAAGGCGCCGAACGCCGCATAATCAACACCTTCATTTTGAGCGATTTTAGCCAGATTAATGTCGTTGTAACACGACATACCGATAATGGCATCATCGCCTAATTGCGCTCTAGCCACTTCAACTGAAACATCATCTCTGCCCAAATGCACACCATCAGCCTTGATTTTTTGCGCTAGGTTAATATCATCGTTGATGATAAATAAAGTATTATGTCTTAAGCACAGCTGTTGTAATTGTTTAGCTTCATTGAATTTGATCGATGCATTGGTTGTTTTATGACGATACTGCAGTATGCTAATTTTATGCGTAACAATGGCTTGTTCTATAGTATCAAGATCAAGCATTTTGTTAGGCGTTATGGCATAAATGCCACTAATTTTTTTATGACACACAATGGTTAGTTTTCAATTAAGACACAATCTATTAATCACAGTTTTTATTATAGTGGTTATTGGTGTTATGTGGCTTTTGATGCAAGGCTTATCGTATTCATTTAGTGCTTTGCAAGGTAAGGTACCAGCACCATTAACTGAAAATGAAATCGTATCACAGGAAGTGTCCTATATAGAAAAAATTGATAATTTTGCTTTGCAAGAGTTTGATGAAAGCCAACAATTGTCCCATTTTGTTAAGGCTAAAAGTTATTTTAATTTTAAAGAGTCGCCAGCGCTGTTGCTAGATCCAAGAGTCACTACTTACAATGAAAAAGGCAAGGCAGATTACGTCTTAACTTCAGATCGTGCTCATTATTTAGACAGCGGTGAAATAAAATTTAAAGGCAAAGTAGATATTCATTCGAGCACTGGTGTGACCCACAAGATGAATACGCAAGAATTATTAGTTAGCACTAAGTCCGATGATTTAATTAGTAACAAGAAAGTGACTTATCTTGGTGAACGTGCAAAAATCATTGCTCAGGGTTTACACATGAAGGCCAAGGAAGACAAAATGAAATTGATTGGTATAACCAGTATCAATCAAGATACAGGGCAGAAAATACTAACCAAAGATCTTTATATTGACCAATCAAATGGACAAAAACACTATTATTCAAAAAACAATACTACTTATCTAGCAATAGACAATAAGATCTATGCGGATGGCATTGATATGGATATGCGTAAAGAAATTGTGCAATTGCTAGGCAAGGTGAAAATCTTGCAAGATTCAGGCTCTAAAATCAATACCAAGGATTTAATTGTTGACCAGTCTGGAGAGAGTGAGATTTATCGAACTAAAGAGAGAATACACTACCAGTCTAAGGTGGCCAATATTCATGCAACGGGTATGCGTTACGATGCTAAAAATCAAAAGATTAAATTAACCGGTGGTGTGGTGGGTCGCTATGAATAAGCTGGCTTTTACTCTTTTGTATTTATTATCTTTTGCACTTCATGCACTGCCAGGTGATGCAAAAGAGCCGATTAATATTAAAGCCTA
>OFBA01000106.1_pt1 | contig 12762 bp, 8 predicted proteins | sample 1520391 | NCBI WGS metagenome assembly OFBA01 (sample SAMEA3696446, study PRJEB22514) | metagenome | biome: water; feature: marine; material: hydrothermal vent | place: Pacific Ocean | collected 2014-08-12 | depth 1521 m
ATATTTCAAAGGCAAATTAGGCGAATTTTTGGTTAATATCGCTGCGTACTTTGCCCTTGATAAAGATCGATATCGTGTTTTAAAAAACATAACGATGAAAGAGCACAATGGAACAACTCAAATTGATCATATTATCGTTTCAAATCATGGCATATTTGTTATTGAAACTAAAAATATGAAAGGGTGGATATTTGGAAATCAATACCAAAGAACATGGACACAGAAAATGTATAATCATACCAATAAATTTCAAAATCCACTACATCAAAATTATAAACATATTAAGGTACTACAAAAATTACTCAATCTTCCAGAGCATTATTTTTATTCTATAGTTGTTTTTGTAGGCGATAGTGAATTTAAAACCCCAATGCCTGAAAATGTTATTTATGGCTGGAGGTATATCAGTTATATAAAATCTAAAAAAGAGATATTCTTTACAGATGAAGAGCTAGAAAACATCATCAATGCCATTAAAGAAGCACAGTTAAAGCCTTCCATAATGACGGAGATACAGCACGTAAACAATTTAAAACAACCACATTCTGCTAGTTCAACTGCTTGTCCTAAATGTGGTGCTCAACTGGTTAGACGGGTTGCTAAAAAAGGAAGATATAAGGGCAAAGAATTTTTAGGATGCTCCAACTATCCAAGATGTAAGTATATTCATAATATAAACAAGAAGCAGACAAAGGAATTTTCTGCAAACACATAAGGATACGATTAATATGAACATTCTCATAAAATATGCTTTGAGCTGGATTGGGCTGGTTGCTCTTGCTATCATTAACGGAGTCATCAGAGAAAAATGGTATGGGCAATTTATGAACGAATTGTCCGCCAATCAATTGTCCACAGTAATTGGGATCGCTTTGTTTGGATTCTTCATCTGGATTCTCACGGGAGTTTGGCGGATTGAATCAGCAAAGCAGGCTTGTTTAATAGGTGCTATATGGCTGACCCTTACGATTACTTTTGAGTTCCTTTTTGGTCATTATTTGATGGGCCATCCCTGGAGCAAACTCCTCCACGACTACAATATCTTCAAGGGCAGGGTTTGGATATTTGTTTTAATATGGACGGCTATTGCGCCATATCTATTCTATAAAATTCGGTCCTAATCGTGTAAGAAGGGACTTTTCTCCCACCCGACGAGGGGTTCATTCCTTAAAGTCAGCTAACCCTGCCAAGCATAATCAAATCCTGATCAAGGTCATGCCTGACTACCTGCAAGCGCTCAAAAACTCCTGCCAATTGATCCCCTGATACCAGGCTAAGATGAAACGGAAACAGGCTCGTAGCATTAAGGATTGCTCTTAAAACGCTTTTCTTTTCAGGTTGGGCATGTAAAAAGGCTTCCACAAGCCAGGCAATGAGTTTTAAACTTTTTATATCCTGAGACATACCCTGAGTATAAACACCTTTACTGGATGTCTCTTTTAACACACCCCAATCTATGAAACTTCTCAACACTCGCTGAACCGCTCTGGACACTGTTTCACGCTCGCCATAATGTTCTCTCATACGTCTCTGGATTTGCCTGGCCACAACTCTTCCTTGAAGTTCTAACAAACGCCCTACATAAGACGCCACAGTGCTCCAAAAAGGATAAACAGCCATTATCATGCCCCAGTGCACTATAATATGATATTCTCGCGGCAAAGTTGCAATAAGCTCAAGACCATCTTGCTGAAGGCAGGAAAATTCTTCTGAAGGACGGACCCAGACTCTCATCAAAATAGTAATTGTCTTGTTAAGTGATCCCCGAACATTACTATTGCTGCCCGGAAATTCAGGTTGAAGTTCTTTTTGCAATATTGTCTTTATTGCAGGGGCTTTTTGCCCTGCCAGAGCAAGATAGGCTGTCTGTTCCAGCCATTTAAGACGAATAATGCGATCAATCCCGATCCTGGTATAGCGTGAACTAACAGACGGATTCATCGACTTTTCCTGTCAACCAATAGCGGTAGCGCAAGGGGAACAACTACTTCCTCAACACTTATTCCACCGTGACACACTGAATTGTCCCCTTCCCGCACAAAAGCTGTTCTATCTGGAGCAAGAAGAGGAAAATAGTCTTCTGGCAGACCAACTGGCGGCCACTCCAATGCCTCTGGAAAAGAGTCCCTGATCCTCTTCCTGAGTCTTGCATCAGAATAAATGCGAACGCGCTCCCCGCGAAGATCTGCCACTGCTCCTTCAGCAGGCCGTCCACATCCTTTAGCCTCAATATTGCCATGATCAGAAGACAAATAAACCAGAAAATCATTATTTAACAAAAATTCTATAAGCTGAATCAGAAAACCTGATTTACCCCACTGGCGAACAGAAGCCAGCATACCCGCCGCGCCCAGTTCCATACCGTGCATAATTTTATCAATTTTATCAATAACCAATCCTGCTACGCGAAGTTTTGGCCTGGCCAGAATTTCAAAAGTTTGATCCAGATCTTTATCTCCCAATCCTTTGACATAAGCTATTTCAACTGATTTAAGGCCCTGATCAACCCAGAACTGTGTCCAGAAAGCAGGCTCTTTGCTGGTAGAATGTATGCTGCCAGGAAAATAAAGTGGTGGTTTGCCAGCAAAGGCAGCCTGACGGGAAACAGATGTGATGGTAGGAATCCAGGCAAAAAGAGCGCTTTCACGAAATTTTAAATTATCATTTTGCTCTTCAAGAACACCCTTGAGTACAATCCACTGCTCCAGAGAAAGTCCATCCACCAATATAAGCGCAAGTTTCCGTTCAAGCACCTTACAGGTGCTCGATATATTCTGTCTGGACATAGATGATGAGTGATGCAACATATAGCGCGGGAGATGATGCACCATCACAGGGTTAATGGCAGGTAGATTGATCAAACTGGCATACCGTTTTTTGACCCAGCAAAGGAACTTTTCATCAATCTTCCGGGTAATGGTTTGTATTCGCCTGGATAAAGAAACCCATTGCTCATAACCATTATCCTTTTCATTTATAGATAGCTCATTACTCATTACTTTAAGATTGGCCCACATATAGGCAAAGCGAAACCATTCATCATAGCGAGCAGTTGGCGGGGGAACAGAATTTTCTATATTTTTTAATAAACCTTCTATACGATTTAAAAGCATTTCTGTTTTAGATGTTGCAATACCAATATTTACCCAGCTATCAACTAAAGTATCAGCTTTTGCATAATTAACTGGTTTAAGCAGACCTTCAAGAAAAAGATTGTCAATATAGATACGAATATCGTCGTGATCAAAGGGTATATCTTCAGGGCCAGCAATTTTAAATCCATAATTTGCAAGCTTATCATGAAAATTGTTTTGCTCACACCTGGTAATACGATCAAGAAATACAGGCCAGCGCTCCTGCAAAAATAAGAAAAATGCTTCCCGATCAGAAATAATAATTTCTAAAGGCCAGTCATCAAATTGATTATTCTGGCGCAATACCTGAATAAATCGCTCATCTAAAATGCGTGGAATCCGCGTGTTGGTATAATGACGGCGAAGAAGCACACGCAGTAAATCTGACGGCTGTTTGATAAGTTCAGGGGCAATCTCAAAGACATGGCGCAGAATAAAATCTTTTGTGGCGTTGTCACCAAGCTGTCCTGGAGCATATTTTATCTGCGCATCATACAAAACATCCAGGTCAGCCCGATCAAGTGCTGTTACCACAGGATAACTTAAATTTGGGAAAATATCGCCTAAAGAAAAGGATAATTTACGACCAGCCTGCAATAAATCATAAGGCAAAACATCAAGCTCACTTGCTGTCTGAAGCACAACAACCAGGTCTGTCTCTTTGCCCTGATCCCAGTGGGAACGAAACCTGGATTCATAGGCATAGCGAAAGGCAATATGATCTTCAAAGGGAATTAACTCAAATCCACGCTCACGAATACCCTCAAGGATTTTTTCCTCAAGAAGCAGGCCATCTGGATCAGCCACAATAGTCAGCCGGGCAATCCGTGGAGTAAATTCGCTCAAGATATGATCCCGCCAGCTTTTCTGGGAAACGGGGAAAGGGGGAGTGGGAGTTATTTTATCAGCCATTTGTCTGCGTCAGGTATTCGTTTAATAACTACCCTGAAAAAATTGCCATCGCGGTTATCCTCAAATTCAATATGAGGATACGCTTTCAATGCCCGTCTAATTCCACTCCCCAGACCTCTATATGGCAGGATTTTTGTTGCATATGAAGCTAAGATAGGGTTTCTTATATTAGAAACACCTTTTTTTATATTTTCCACAGTCAAATTATTCGGAAGATGTCCAGGGCTGATAATTTCTATGCGATCATCAAACACAAATAATTTTATTGGAGCAGAAATAAAGTAATCTCTATGAATCAAAGCATTGGCAATCAATTCCTCAAGAGTTACTTTTGGAATTTCCGGCTCTCCGGGAGCATTCACATTTCTGTCTTTCTGAACATGCCTGATATTACGAAGTACAAATCCCATCGATTTATGAAAAATAGTAGATATTTTACCTTTTAGATCTTCACTATCCCTATATCGGGTTTCATGAATTTCAGTCCCGGGAAAAGAAATCGCTTTTACAATAAAAACAGGAAGTTTTACACTGGGATTTTTTGCAAAAAGCAAAGCGCCGGCAACATTCAACGCTTTGTTGCTCATCAAGTTCATATTTTCCAGAAGTGTTTCAAGAGCCGTGTTATTTTCATCGAGTGATTCTTCAAAATTTTGTTCGTAAAACTCTTTAAAATATTCCATATCAACATTAGCTATTGTTAATCCGGGAACAGGGATTTCATCACCATGAATCAATCCCGCCTGTTGAAATAAACGTTGCAATTCTTCTCTGGATGTGGCTTTGCGTTTATCCGCTCCGCTTTTTACCCAGATGACCCCATCCTTATCCATATAAGGTTTACTAATGCCATCGGGCACACTTATTATCATTACCAGACCGTCAGGAGTTACTATGTTCTCGCTTATAGGATTTATCGGTGGCCGAACATGTTGTGATGCAGCATTGGATACAAGTTGATTCAATCGTCTCATATCATCGAAAGTCAAACCGGAAAAAGTTCCGTCATCACCTACCCCTATAAGAATTTTACCACCACCAGAATTACTAAATGCTACCATTTCCTGAGCTAATGATACTTCATTGGTAACATTTGCTTTAAACTGATGTTTACTATCTTCTCCCCTGGCAATAATTTCTAAAAGCTCTGCGGTTTCCATATTTCATATCTCCTCTGACGTTGCTTAAAAGCCTCTTCACCACCTTCCATGATATTTACGATTTCCTTTTGCATTTCCGGACAATCAATACTTCCTATCTTAGTATGTATCAGGTTATCCGAGAATGAACATGAAATAATCTGTTCCGCATCACCCAATACAGGAAAATTGGCATTATGAGTGGCAAATATAAATTGTGTGTTCGGTTTTATCTTGCATATTAATTTAATTACATCTTCATAAATAGTTTGATTATCCAGATCGTCTTCCGGTTGATCTATAATAAAGACATCATTATCTTTCTGACTCAAGACAAAAAGAATTAATGCGGATGCTCTTTGGCCAAGAGAATGGTGCTTTAATTCTTTTCCACGATATTCGATTGTAAATTTATTTGGCACCTGCCAGGTTAAAAGGTCTGCCAGATTTTTATTAAAATAATCTTGAAAATTTATTATTGATGTTCCAATAATATCTTTTACATCATCAAAATTTCTATAAATATCTCCAAAATCTGAAAACTTCTCCGCAAGTAATTCAAAAGTTGCCTCACGAATACGACTTCCTCTGAATATACTTTTCATATACTCAATAAAAGCTTTCTTGTCTCCTTTAAAATCAATTTTTATGGTTAAAGATGAATGCTCTTTATTTACTTTATCCAATTCCTTTTTGATTTTCTGAAACTCTTCATGCCATAAATTATTAAGGTTTGTTAATCCTCGAATGAGTTCATCCTGCAATGCGCTGCGAACATCTTCCTGTTTTTCCAGAGCTTTTAGCATTTGAGTGGCCTGGTCCACAATTTTCGTTAGTTCACGAAATTCATCCGGACGTATGGCCTGAACACCAGATCTCTGCAGCTGCTCGGCCAATTTCCTTTCTATTCTGGCAAATTCTTCTTTTAAACTTTCTCTTAACTCTTCAAATTCATTAACTTTTTCTTTTAATTCAGTTAAAATTTGATTGCTTTCCTTCAGTTCATTTTTAATCCTTTCAAAGGATACAATCAATCTATCGTAAACAGCAAAGAATTCTTTGAAAAAGAACTCATTTTGCTTTGATGTATAAACTTTTTCATTTTTCAAATCATCTTCATATTGATTGATAAATGATTCCAGATCACTAAGATAAGATTTTGTTAAAGAAATTACATGAGAACATTTTCTGAAATCAGCATCGAACGCAATCTCTTTTTGCAGCTTTTCTTCAACACCATGTTCTTGATAAAATTTAAGTCTAAATTTCGCATCTTTTAATTTATTTTCATATTCCTTTCTTTTCTCTCTAATATCAGATACTTTTTTGATTTGTTTTACAATATCAATTACCTTCTGTCGTTGTATTTCAATTCTGGAACGAATATCAGCAAGTTTTTCTCCTACCAATTTTTCCACCAGATCCTTTTCAAAACCTTCTCCTGTGGCAGAGAGATCCTTTTGACCGAAATATACAGGTTTATGCAAAACTGTCTCTCTGATGGAAATTCCAGGGTGATGTATTCCATCAATATATACATCAGGTTTTTCTTTGAGAATACGCCTGATTTCATAAATCATTCCGTGTCTATCTTTAGCTTTTACAGTAATTTTTCCACCACTCCCAAGAACATATTCAACAAGTCGTGTTTTATATTTTAAATCCATTGCTTTTTGCCCAAAAGGAATATTCAGGGCATAACGAACGGTTTCCAGTATTGCTGATTTGCCACTTCCGCGAATACCTATCAAAGTATTAAGTTCAGAAGAAAAATTCACAGTCTCTCCATCAAGACAACCGCCTTCAAAAGAAACGCTAATAATATGCGAATGGGAATATTTCGGTTTTTCTCCGATTATGACTCTGTTTTCATAATCAAGCAGGGCATATTTGACAGCTTCAAAAGTATAGTCCCCTATTTTCAAGTAACATCTTTTTCCTTTGCCTATTTCTTCTATAGCCTTGGGATCAGAACCCTCAACTTCTGCAGGATACCAATCAGTTAGCCATTGCTTAACTTTTTCCCGACTTTTTTTATTAAATTTATTATGGGTACGTACTTTTTGGAATCCTAAAGTTCTCTGCTTAAAAAGTACATTTCTCCCCAATTCTTTCAATCTACCGCCATCCAATTCATTCCACAATCCACTTCTATCCTCTACATGGGCAAAAATCAGAAAAAAATCCCTGTGATAGCCCTCAAGTTCGCCTATGATTTCAAGAAGTCCCAAAGAGGTTCTTCCGTTTTCATTCTCATATTCTTCAGGAGTCTTACCTTTAAAAACCACATTCAGGAATTGATTGATATAATCATTCCCGTTTTTCAACCAATCATCACTAAATACAATAAGGGTATGAATACCGTTTGCGCCGTCATTAACCGAGAGTTCAACACCCGGAAGCAAAAAAATCCCTCTTTTTCGTGCGGTCTTTTTCAACGCTTTAAACTCATCATAATCAAATTTATTATGATTGGTTATTACACCAACCTCAATTCCTGCAGATTTCAATGCTTCTACATATTGTGAATTGTAATAATTTTCATCACCTGAATACGAGAACTCTTTATCTGCTTTAGTGTGAAGATGAAAATCCGCGCGCAGCCAACGGCTGCCATAAGGAAAATTTTTATTGCAAATTTCCATTATTCCCCCCATCCTTTTTCCTCTCTCCCTGTTTCTTCCATTCCCCATTCTCCGTTTCACCAATCACCCGAACCAGAAGCAATGGCAGCATTTCTGGCATTACTTCCATTTTAAGCTCAATTTGGTTCTGAAATTCCCTTTCTTCTTGAGCTAAAAGATTAAGGCGATAATTTCTCACCTGGGGCAGACCAATTCGTTCAATTATTTTACGCCGTGCAGCAAAAGCTCGTTCTCCTTTTTCCCGCTCCTTAGCGATATGCTTTTGATATGCCTGTTTAAGTTCCTCATATATATCTTTACCATATTCCAGAGCCACTTTCTTAAGTTGTAAAAAAGCCTGATGGGATGTTTCACTATCCAGATGACGCACAATAATTGGTTCAGAGGTGAGTAATTGATCCCAGATGTACCTGGCAGTTGGCATATATACCCGGCCATTGTCAGATAAAAATAAAGGCAACATACGCCGCTTTCTTGTGAGTAATGAAGATTCCGCGCTGAGAAGGGAATCATTTTGAATGGAAATTTGCCACAATGACCAGAAGCCCTGAATCTCCGGGGAAAGGTCAGGAAGGGTGATGACAGGCACTGGTTGACCAGGAGCAAAGCAGGGAAGCCTCATGGTCAAACCGCGTATTTTAGGATTTTCCAGTGTCATTTGACAAACAGCAGGGTTCTTTTCTGCACTTTTCGCACTAAAAACTACATCTGTCATGGTTTCACCATCAGGCCAGGTAAACATCCATTTCCCACGTTTCTTTTCTGCCTGACCTCCACTTATCTGCAAATAATTTACAGTCATCCTCTCCACCCAATGAGGAAGGGGATGAGACATTAAGCGCTGGGCATCATGAGGATTTAAGTCCTCTGCTGAGCCAAAAACAGCTACACTCTCACGAACTTCCTGTGCCTGCTGCTGAATATTTTTTACAACCTGCTCTACACTCTTTTCAACTGTTTCTGGATTTAAAATAGCCTCTATATATAAATCATCAAAAAGCTTACCTGCCTGGGCTGAATCAAGAACATCTGAGGTCTTGTCTATACCAAAATCATTAAAAATAACCTCTAGTTTTTGCTCCAAAACCTCGCGCACACGATGCTCAACAGAGTCTTCAAAAACAAAATTAATGGCCCGCACAGTATGAGACTGACCAATACGATCCACCCGGCCAATGCGTTGTTCCAACCGCATTGGGTTCCAGGGGATATCATAATTAATAACAACATGACAAAACTGAAGATTTAAGCCTTCACCACCGGCATCTGTAGAAATTAGAATCTGTGCTTTTTTTGCAAAGTCATCCTGAACTTTTTTTCGCAAATCCATGTTCATGGAGCCATTAAGACAAACAACCTTAAAACCTCGCTCACTCAAAAACTCAAACAGCATCTCCTGGGTTGGTACAAACTCAGTAAAAACCAGCACTTTCAGATCAGGATCGCCTTCCTCTGCCTGAAGCCGATAAATCCAATCCAACAGCGCCTCTGCTTTGGCATCAGGGCCTTTAAGCTCACAACGAATAGCAGCATCCAGAAGAAATTTTACTTCTTCTTGTTCATTTTTCAGGGCATTTAATTTCTCGTGAAGCAAAATTTCCCGTTGTGTTTCGCCATCTAAATCATAAAAAATTTCAGGTTCCTCACTTAAAATTTCCGCTTCAACAAAAAGATCAAGAACCTGGGGTCTGGATTTTAAAACTTCAAGACGACGCTCCAGCGTTGTCCTGATGGCGCGGGTACTGGAGACTACCAGACGCTGCATTAAGATCATAAGAAATCCAATGTAACTGCGCTTTTCCTGCATGGCCTGGTTATAGCCTTTTCGCACATACTCAGTAACTGCTTCATAAAGTAATCTCTGTTCCTGATGGCGTTCTTCCCAGGAAACTGGCGCAAGTTCTGTGCGTCTGGGTTTAAAAAGTGGCTTCCCTTCCGCGTCAATGGCCTGGCGCTTTTCCGTGCGAATGATATAGGGCTGTACTCTGTCCCGCGTGACACTGCTGATATCAGGAAACGCATCAGGATCCAGCAAAGAGATCAATCTATGAAAAGCATCTGTTTTACCCTGATGTGGTGTTGCTGAAAGCAAAAGCAAATAAGGTGCTGCCTCAGCCAGACCCTGACCAAGTTTGTACCGGGCAACCTGGTCTGTGCTACCACCTAAACGGTGAGCTTCATCAACAATAATTAAATCCCAGCCAGCAGAGATTAAATCTTCAAACCGCTTCCGATTGTAGTCAGCTATTTGTTTTTTTGTCCAACCTCTCCGTTTAATAAGTGGTTTAACTGAATCCATAGGGCAGACTATTTGATGATAACTCTGCCATATATTGTCATGGTCTGCATAAAGAGAAGAAGATGAGTCACCAGGGATAAGCAAGCGAAAATCCTCATTAAAATGAGTGCGCATTTCAGCTACCCATTGAGTAACTAATCCTTTGGGCGCAATTACCAGCGTTCGCCTGACCAATCCTCGCAGTTTTAGCTCCCGCATAATAAGGCCAGCCTCAACTGTTTTGCCAAGACCAACTTCATCTGCCAGGAGATAGCGCACACGATCAGAGGAAATGGCTCTGGATAATGCCCGTATCTGGTGAGGCAAAGGAATGACTGAAGATTCAATGGGCGCAAGCAAGACATCCTGTGTTAGTGCGTCAGCTACACGGGCAGCAGTTGCCAGATAGGTTAAATGATGAGTGGTGAGGGGTGAGGACTGAGTGGGTGAAAGGGAGGACGGGGTTACGCGAATGATTGAATCAGTAGAAGGCAGCCAGACACGGAAAACCGTATTTCCCCACAGGCAGGATTTTTCAATGATTTTGCCTATGGTGTTCTGGGAATGGACGAAAACCCAGTCGCCTTCGGTAAAATCTGGAAAGTCCATGATAAGATCTGAAGTTCAAAATTTTTAGATCAAAGTATCCTTTAACACTTTGTTAATACATGAGTCGCCTGCAAAAAGTCCCTTTTTTGCAGGCAATGTTGAATGTTGAATGCTTCACCCTGTTGAATGTTGTCAGGGACAACCCCGCAAAGCGGGATTCAACAGGGTAAATGTTGAATTATTACAATATGTTATAAGTTGATATTTTTGTTAAAAAGTTCAGTTTTGACTTTTTGCAGTTAAGTCATACATATAAAATTTTTTTACACGCATATCTCATCTAAGCAGCATGACTTTTGCTTCCTTCCTCATACAATTTTACAAAATTTACCGGCGGTACTTGTACTATATTCAACTGTTTCAAATATTTCAATACATCTGGAAATTTTTCTATAATGCGTAAAAGATTATCCATAGCCTTACTTTGAGCGACAAAACCAGCCTCATATTTTGCTATACTTTTTTCCGCAATACCAAGAATACTGGCCAACTCTCGCTGAGAAATGCCATATTTTTCTCTTATTTGTTTAATTTCTGTTGAGGTAAGAAGACCATCCACCCTGCGCTGAAAATCTTTTATTGCCCTTTGATATTTTTTCATCTCTTTATTGTCAAAAAAACTCTCTTCACATACATCACATAAATAAACAGTCAATTCCAGGGTTAAAGATTGGCCTTTGTATTCAAAAGTTTCAGGTCTTTTTTCAACTCTAATGGTACCTGAGCCACAAACAGGACACGTATCGCCATTTTTATACATCATTATAATTCTCCGATTGTTTAAAACTTATTACTACACACTTATCATTAAGGGATTTTTGAAGTTTAATATAAAGTTCTATACATTCCTCTTGAATAGAGATCCTTGGTTTATAAACATCCTGCCATAGCTTGTGGTCTCTATATGAGGTCATGGACTTATAAAAATCTTGTGACCTCAGAGCTAAAACAATCTTTTTGAGCTCATAACGTGATAGTCCGAGATTCATTGCCCCTTTATCTGCCACCCTTGTTACAATCCATGCTTCTTGACGGACCAACTCTTTAAGTTCATCCAAATCATAATGTGGTTTCCTTTTTTCGGATATTTTATTTGGTACCATTATGGAACCATCCTGTCAATTCTTATCAGCATTCTTTATTCTCCCCCCATCCTCGTCACTGCCTGATCATACCACATCAGCAACTTCGGATCTTCCTGAAGAACTTTCTCTGGAATTTTGCGAGCTACAGAAACAATGGTCGCATAATCCCTTTCTTGCCAGGCTTTCTTAAATCCAGCCCGAACAGCTTCCAGGCGGAAGACCTTCAGACGCTTGTTTTTTGATTCTACATATTCTTTAAATTCACGCAAAAGAGTTCGTTCGCGAAGTTTTTCCAGATCAGCGGCCTTGTTTGGATTAGGCACATACCAGCGGTCTTTAGCCTTTGCTTTTAATTCTGGATCATCTTTGGATAGATTACGCAGCTCTTTGTAATTTGTAGATAAATAACTATGAATCTGGCTCGGCACTTCGCCTTTGCCATCATAGCGAAGAAAATTTTCTTCCAGCAGTTCAGAAAGCTCCAGTGGTTTCTCATGCTTTTGCCAGGCGCCGATCTCTTTAAGAAACTGAGGATGAAGTTCCTGGAAGGTCTGTGGTTTTTTGGTGAGTTGTTGTTTTAGCCATTGGATAGCAGAAGCCTCATCCATTACAAAAAGCTTAAGTTGTAATACTTCCTTAACTTTCATCCTTTTTTTGTCATACTCGGCAATCTGTTCAGGCAAAAAATACATACCATCACGTTCAGGGAAGCGTTGAGCAAGTCCAGCATAAAATTCCGCAGCAGAAAGAGGAACTGTTACTCCACGCTGGACGTGGAAGGCCACCATGCGATCAAAAAGTAAATAATTTTGCCGTTCAGCAATAACTTCAGCCTTGCCATTTTTGGAAACAAAAACGGGAAGCTGTTTAAGATGTGTACGAACAAAATCCCAGACGCCTTCTTCTGTGCCAGCGGTAAGCTTGAACCGTTCTTCAAAGATCGGAAGAGCGTCGTGTAGG
>OFBA01000111.1_pt1 | contig 12452 bp, 12 predicted proteins | sample 1520391 | NCBI WGS metagenome assembly OFBA01 (sample SAMEA3696446, study PRJEB22514) | metagenome | biome: water; feature: marine; material: hydrothermal vent | place: Pacific Ocean | collected 2014-08-12 | depth 1521 m
TACATTAAATGAAATCAACCATGAAATTAGATGGCATTGCCATGATAACCCGGGTGGTTGTCTGGCAAAAAGGCTATTTCAGACATAAGCAGAGAAATACTTCATGTATCGTTATAGTTGATCTAAAATCCCACACTAAACGTCGAAGAGCCTTTATTATGTATGAAGTTGAAAATTTAAATTTTTCTTATGGAGAAATAGCAGCCATAAAGGAGCTTTCACTTAGTCTGACATCAGGCCATTTTTGGGCCATAGTTGGTCCAAATGGTTGCGGGAAAACAACCCTTATTGACTTGCTTTGCGCCATAAAAAAGCCTGATAAAGGCAGGATAGTTTTATTTGATAAAGATGTTTACAGATATTCAAGAAAAGAACTGTCCAGGATGATAGCTGTTGTGCCGCAGGAATTTTACATTAATTTCCCTTTTACTGTCAGAGATATTGTTCTTATGGGCCGACATCCATATCTTGGAAGGTTTAGTCCCCCATCACAGGAAGATTATGACATGGTAGATGAGATAATGGATATGCTGGGTATTTATCATCTTAAAAACAAAATGATTACTGACCTGAGCGGTGGAGAAAAACAACGAGCTGTTCTTGCAAGGGCCCTTGTACAGGATACCACTGTGCTTTTACTTGATGAGCCGACTGCAAATCTGGATATTAGACACGCATTTGATGTATTTAAAGTGCTGTGTAGATTTATTTTAAACAAAAAAATAACTGTAATTGCTGCTATTCATGATTTGAATCTGGCAGCCTATTTTTGCGATATGATGGTTTTTATGAAAAATGGGAGTCTTATAAGTTATGGTAAACTTGATGATGTTTTTAATGAGGAAAATATTGCCAGAACTTTTGATGTAGATTGCCATGTCTATTTTGAGCCATATTCAGGGAAAAGAAAGGTGAGTTTTAAAGGATGAAGGAGGAATGGGGAAGGAGGAAGGATGAAGGATGAAGGATGAAAAAAATAATAAGATGATAAGACGGGTATTGTTTATTGTTATATTGATGATATGTACGTTTGTATATTATGGTTTTGCTCAAGAATGTATTCATGATTTAGCTGGTCGTACAATAGTGATTAAAAAACCCTTTCAAAGGATTATTTCTTTATATCCGGCCCATACAGAAAATCTTTTTTCCCTTGGTCTTGATAAAGAGATTATTGGTGTGTCACGTTCTGATGCTTCTGCTGTTTATACAGAAAAGGTTCGGCAGAAAACCGTATTTAGCTACCATGATGGACCAGAAAAGTTTATTGCTGCACGGCCAGACCTTGTGCTTATCAGACCAATGATTGAAAGGGCATATCCTGCTCTTGTGCAGAAACTTGAGCAGGCTGGGATAGTTGTTGTTTCACTTCAACCTAAAACTGTACAGGAAATGTATAATTACTGGCTTTGCCTGGGGAAATTAACAGGTAAAGAGATAGAAGCCAGAAAGATGATTGAGAAATTCAGGAAAGGGCTTGATAAAATTGCTCAATGTGTCGCAAAAGTTCCAGTCTCAAAAAGGAAAAAAGTTTATTTTGAGGCTATTCATAAAAAGATGAAAACTTTTGCGCCCTCTTCAATAGCTGTTTTTGTCCTTCAAAGTGCAGGTGGCATAAATATCGCTTCAGATGCAATAACTGTCAGGAAAACAAATATTGCCTTTTATGGTAAGGAGCGCATCTTGTCTCATGCAGATGAAATAGATATTTATCTTGCGCAAAGAGGGAAAATGAATCGAATAACTGTTCATGATATTATCAATGAACCTGGATTTCAGCTTATTAAAGCTGTACGAGAAGGCCAGGTTTATGTAATAGATGAAAAAATTGTTTCTCGTCCAACCATGAGGTTATTGCAAGGAATTTATAAAATAGCCAGAATTTTGTATCCTGAGCTTTTTGTGAACCGTGAAATCGGTGAACCGTGAATTTGTGAATCGTGAACTGTAAGCCGAGCATATAATGCTTCAGATGTTCGGTAACACTTCAGGTGCCTGGCGTGAATTGTGAAAACCAATAACCACTAACCAATAACCATTATACCAGAACAAGATGCATACAGGAACATTATATGGAGTAGGCGTAGGTCCTGGAGATCCAGACCTTATTACCATTAAAGGGGTTAAGGTCTTGAATTCAGTTGATGTGATATTTGCTGCTTCATCAAGCAAAAATAATTATTCCCATGCAGTTGATATTGTGTCAATACATTTGAAAAAAGATATTCCAATCAATATTTTAAAATTTCCCATGACAAGAGAAAGGAAAATTCTGGAAAATGCATGGCATCATAATGCAAAGCAAATTATAAAAACTTTAAAAGATGGCAAAGATGCTGCTTTTCTTACCTTAGGCGATCCTCTGACATACAGTACATTTGGATATATAATGAAAAGTATTAAAAGCCTTTATTCAGAAGCTGTTATCAAAATTATACCAGGGATTACTGCTTTTAATGCAGCTACAGCTTGCATTAAAAGAGAATTGGTTGAAGCAGAAGAATCTTTTGCAGTTGTTTCCGGGGCATGTGGGCCTGAGAAGTTAAAAAATGTCATTGAACATGTTGATTCTGTAGTAGTGTTAAAAGTTTATCGTAAATACAGGGAAATATTGTCTGTAATCGACGAAATGGGTTTATCTTCTGCTTCTGTTCTTGTCTCCAATTGTACTACAGATAGGGAAATGATTGTAAATGACTTAAATGAGGGCGTTGATTTTCAACCAGGTTATTTTTCATTACTTTTGATCAGAAAAAAGTGGTTAAATGAATAAAGATAAAAAAATAGCTGAAGCAGCAGAAGTACCTGTCATTTGTATTGCTGGCACGCATAGTGGTTGCGGCAAGACAACCGTTTCTCTTGGCCTTATGGCCAGTCTTGTCAGCCGCGGTTATAATGTACAGCCCTTTAAGGTTGGTCCTGACTTTATTGATCCTGGCCATCATTACTATATTACAGGAAGAGATTCTCACAATCTTGATGGTTGGATGTTGCCGCCATCTGAAAATAAAGTAATATTTTCCTGCTATGCAGGTGATGCAGATGTAGTTGTTGTTGAAGGAGTAATGGGCTTGTTTGACGGTTTTTCAGCTACAGATGATGCTGGTTCCACTGCCCAGATTGCGAAACTTCTGGGGCTTCCGGTTATTCTTGTGGTGGATGCCAGCTCTATGGCCCGATCTGTTGCTGCCCTTGTGCAGGGATATGTTCAGTTTGATTCAGATGTTCAGGTGAAGGGAGTTATTCTAAATCGTGTGGGAAGTGAAAGGCATAAAAAAGTTTTGATCAGGTCATTGGAAGAGATTGGCACTACAGTATATGGAACTTTGCCTAAAAATAATGATATAACAATACCTTCAAGACATCTAGGCCTGGTGACAGGAGATACATTTTATCAGGATGGCAATGGTTCTTTATTGAAGAAGTTAGTGGATTTTGTGGAAAACAATGTTGACCTTGATATGTTGCTTGCAGATACAATCTGTCGTCTTCCACGTCTGCATTCTTCATCCTTCATCCTTCATCCTTCATCCTTTGCAACTCATCCTTCATCCTTTGCAACTCGTCCTTCATCTTTCCCAACTCCTCCTTCCAAGATCAGGATAGCAGTGGCGCGCGATAAAGCCTTTTGTTTTTACTATGCAGATAATTTAAGACTTCTTGCAGAGGCAGGGGCAGAACTTGTGTTTTTTTCGCCGCTCAAAGATAAAAAACTACCTGAAAATATTGCTGGTCTTTACATAGGAGGGGGATATCCAGAGCTTTACTGTTCTGTCCTTGCCAGCAATAGTTCACTGATTGCAGACATTAGACAATTTGCTTTAAGAGGTGGGGTCATTTATGCTGAATGCGGTGGCTTTGTCTATCTTATGAAAGGAATTACCACACTTAGTGGAGAATTTTACCCCATGTGTGGGCTTTTTGATCTGACTGCCAGGATGTCAAAAAGGCGGGTAGCACTTGGATATCGCGAGGTCATAACTTTGAAAAAAAGTTTTCTGGGCCAGGCAGGAATGGTTATAAGAGGCCATGAGTTTCATTATTCTTACATTGAGCAGGAAGAATATAAAAAGTGTATAAAAATTTATAGGGTCAAGGATAGTAATAAGATGGAGTCTGATGAAGGTTTCCTGAGAGACAATATACTGGGCTCTTACATTCACCTTCATTTTCGCTCAAATAAGAGCCTGGCACATAATTTTGTGGCCGCTTGCAGGGAATGGATGGGAAATGAAGGAATGGATGAATGGGGGAAACGGAGAGATGATGCTGGAATATAATACACCTTTTGAAATTGAGAAGAGATCTTTTGAGATTATTGATGCAGGAGTTGGTGAGCAATCACTTTATAATGCTGAACAATGGCCGATTGTGAGGCGAATGATACATACCAGCGCAGATTTTGAACTGGTGGGACTTGTAAAATTTCATCCTCAGGCCATTAGCTCTGGCATAGAAGCCATTAAAAAAGGTTGCCTTATTATCACAGATACAAAGATGGCCTGTTGTGGCATTAGAAAAGCACAAATAGAAAAGTTTAAAAGCAGGGTAGAGACGTATATAGACAGGCAAGAGGTTATTTTGAAAGCAAAACAGTTTGAAACAACAAGGGCAAAGGCAGCGGTTGATTTTGCTCTTCCTTTTATGGATGGGGCAATAATTGTGGTTGGCAATGCCCCTACTGCCTTAATCAGGGTTGTGGAATTGATAGAAGAAGATAAAGTTTGCCCTTCTTTGATTATTGGGATGCCTGTTGGTTTCGTCAATGTAGTTGAGGCTAAAGAAATGCTTTGCGCGCAAAATAAGGTTCCTTATATAACTGTTGCTGGAAGAAAAGGAGGAACTCCTCTGGCTTGTGCTGTAGTGAATCAACTGGCGGTGATGGCAGATGGTATTATGTAGAAGTGAGTGGTGAAGTGGAAAATACTGAACTGAGAACTGGTTTTACTACGGGATCTGCTGCCGCAGCAGGAGCAAAGGCAGCACTGCTTGTACTTCTTGGTCAGGCAGATGGCATTGATAAAGTGGAGATACCGCTTCCTGAGGAAGGGCGCATAACTATCCCCATTGACGAGGTGATGATTTTTAAAAACAGGGCCAGGGCTGTTGTCATTAAAGATGCTGGTGATGATCCTGATGTAACAGATGGCGCCCGCATTGTATCTGTTGTGAGCCTTGCACCAGTTTCTGGTGCCAGTGAAGTCATAATAAAAGGTGGCCATGGGGTTGGGAAAGTTACAAGGCCTGGACTGCCCATTAAGGTGGGAGAGCCTGCCATTAATCCAGGTCCCAGAAAGCAGATTGTAAGGGCTGTAAAAGAGGTTTTGCAGGAAGCTGGTCGAAATTATAGAGTGATAATTACCATTGAAGTTCCAGAAGGGGAAGAGATTGCAAAGAAAACATTGAATCCCAGGCTGGGTATTGTGGGCGGGATTTCAATTCTAGGCACTCGTGGAACTGTTATTCCCTATTCAAATGAGGCTTTTCAGGCGACAATAAGCCTTGCCCTTGATGTTGCTGTAGCCAGTGGAAACAAAATAATTTGTCTGAGCACAGGACGAAAAAGCGGAAAATATTTAAGGATGTGTTACCCGGCGCTTCCGCTAATTTCTGAGGAAATTTTTGTTGAAGTTGGGGATTTTTTTGCCTTTTCCTTAAAAGAAGTGCGAGCGCGAAAGTTTGAACAGGTTTTTTATGGTTGTTTTTTTGGCAAGCTCATCAAAATGGCTCAAGGTTTTGAGTCAACTCATGCAAAGTATGGCAAAATAGACTTTGACCTGCTTGCCAGGTGGATTAAGGAGCAGGGTGTTAGTAAAGCAAAGGCAGAATTGGCCCGACGCGCTAACACTGCAAGACAGGTGCTGGAAATGATTCTGGAAGATCCAGCGGGGCCAGGCGTTCTTACCTGCATAACCAGAAAGGCCATTGCATCGGCCAGAAGGTTTCTTGGGCCAGGACCAAAACTAATTTTTCACCTCTTTGAAATGGACGGCAGGCTTCTGGTAAAAGAGGAAGATGAGAAGTTTTGAATTCAACTACTCAATGAACAAAGCCTGCAAAAATGGACTTTTTGCAGGCGACCCGGAAAAGGGAAAATCAAATGGATTATGTGCATGTAGCTGGACTTGGGATAGATGATAAAAAAATTCCCTCCCATCTTTATTATCTTGTAAAAAAAGCTGATCTTATTGTTGGCGGCATTAGATGCCTTGAAAAGGTTCCTGATAATGTGAGAGGAAAAAGGCTTTGTTTAAAGGGCAGTATTGAGAAGGTGATCAAAAGAGTCTTGAGCGAGGTGGAAAAGGGAAAGTTTATAGTTGTGCTTGCTGATGGGGATCCTCTTTTTTACGGCATTGGAAAGCGTCTGATTGAATTTCTTGGTGAGAAAAGAATAAAATTTTACCCGGCCCCAACAACACTTCAAATAGCTGCCAGCCGTTTAAAAATTTCATGGGAAGATGTTAAAGTAATCTCTCTTCATGGCCGGGGTGACATCTGGCCTCTTTTCAGAGCTGTTACTTTTAATGATTTGATAGGCATTTATACTGATGCCAGATTTAATCCTCTGGCTTTGACAAAGATACTTTTAGAGCGTGGTGTAAATAATTTTAGAATGATAATTTTTGAAGATCTTGGCCTTGAGACAGAGAGGATAACATCTTATGACAATATAGCGGAGATTCCAGGAGATATAAATATTTCACCATTAAATTTTGTTTTATTGCAAAAAATTAAATCATCACCTCTACACTTTTATCCAGGTATGGATGATAGATGTTATAAACATGAAAATGGTGTTATAACAAAAAAAGAAATACGTCTTATTTCCATAGGCCAGCTCAAGTTAAACGAGGATAATACCTTATGGGACCTTGGTGCCGGGTGTGGTTCTGTTGCTATTGAGGCGTCTTTTTTTCTGAGATACGGTAAAGTGTATGCTGTGGAGAAAAATAAGAAACGGTTTGAGATGATGGTTCACAACATCAGGCAAACAGGAGCGTATCTTGTTGAGCCTGTGCATGGAGTGATGCCTGAGTGTTTGCAAAATCTTCCTGATCCGGATCGTATTTTTATTGGAGGTGGAGTGGGTAAAACCATTGATGTGTTAAAAAGCGCGTGTGAAAGGCTTTTGCCAGGCGGGATTCTGGTGGTTAATGCGGTCTTGTTAGGCACATTAGAGCGAGTGAGAAAATATTTTGAGTCGCTAGGGTGGGAGTATGACATCTCTGAAATCAATGTGGCGCGTTCAAAAGAGCTTGGAGAAGATTTAAGGTTTGAACCATTAACTCCTGTATTTGTGTTAAGTTGTAAAAAGCCAGGCTAGAGGCGAATAATGAGAAAAAATCAGTGTCAGGTTTTTTTTGTGGGAGCAGGCCCGGGTGATCCAGAGTTGCTTACCATAAAAGGAAAAAGGTGTATTGAGCAGGCAGATCTTGTGCTTTATGCTGGTTCTTTAGTGCCTGTTGAAGTGGTATCTTGCGCAAAAGATGGGGCAAAGGTTGTTGATTCTTCTCCCATGACACTTGAGAAGACGCATAAAGCAATTCTGGAGACAGTTAAAAAGGGTGGAACTGTCGCCAGGGTGCATACAGGCGATCCATCACTTTTTGGTGCCATAAGAGAGCAAATGCTTCTTTTAGACAGAGACGGTATTACCTATGAGGTAATTCCAGGTGTTTCCGCCGCGTTTGCTGCTGCTGCGGCTGCCAGGATTTCATATACAGTACCGGAGGTTTCCCAATCGCTTATTATTACCAGAGTTGCTGGCCGAACAAAACTTCCACCAGAGCAAGCACTTAAAAGCCTGGCAAAACATCAATCTGCCATGGCAATTTATCTGTCAGCCGCTCATTCTGAACAGGTGCAGGCAGAGCTTCTGGCTGGAGGATATGAAGGCTCAACTCCGGTTGTTGTTGCTTACAGGGTGGGTTGGCCAGATGAGATAATTTTGAAGACCAGTCTGGAAGGCTTAAGTGATGCTGTGGCAAAGGCTGGTATTAAGAGACAGGCAGTATTTTTAATTTTGCCTGGACAAGGCCGTGAACCTGTCAGATCAAAGCTTTATAGTGGCGACTTTACTCATAGTTACAGAACACAACTTTCGGAGTTCCGAAAGTTGAGAAATTCGAAATCCGAATATCGAAATCCGAAACAAATCCTAATTTTTAAATGTTCAAATGACCAAAACACAGTTGATTGAGGCTATTTTCTGACAATTAAAGACTATTTGAATCGTTTTCTTAAAATGGAATTCTCCATTAATCTTGTTTTATAACTGTCTGGAAATATTGAATATTTTTGCAACTCTGAAAGTTGAGTTACAGAATGAATCCGTGAATTTTAACTCGATTATCTGGATAAAATTTAATGAAAAAAATAGCCATTTATGCTTTGACTAAAAAAGGGGCTGACCTGGCCAGGTTTGTGGCCCGGCAAATTGGAAGTGTAATCCGGGAAACAGCGGAAGCAAAAGATGTCCCGCGGGTTGAACTTTTTTTTCACAAAAGGTGTGGGAATGCAGAGCAAAAGGCTGTTCTTTTTGAGAATTTATCGTCAATTGTGGCCGGACACTTTGCAACTTATGATGGTCTTGTTTTCATTACTGCCTGCGGTATAGCTGTCAGAGTAGTTGCGCCTTTATTGTCTTCCAAAGTAACTGATCCAGCAGTTGTAGTGCTGGATCAAAATGGCAAGTATTGCATCAGCCTTGTTTCTGGCCATCTTGGCGGGGCGAATATGCTGGCCAGAAAGATTGCCTTGATTACTGGAGGAGAGCCTGTAATTACCACAGCTACTGATACAGAAAACATCATATCAATAGATGTTCTTGCTCGTCAAAAGGGGATGGAGATAGAAAACATCAGCGCTTTGAAATCCGTTACAGGCGCAATGCTGGCTGGTGAGCCAGTGCAGGTGTTTGACCCGGAAGATAGACTGGAAATACACAGGAATTTTGCAGATGGCGTTCATCTGACAGTGGTGGAGGATGAAGATAGCGAAAGCGGCGAAAGCAGCGAAAGCGATTGGTGCAGGGATATGCCTGGCATAAGGGTAAGCTGGCGTAAAAAAGAGCCATATCCGCGAGAGCTTCTGCTTCATCCAAAATGTCTTGTAGCGGGCATAGGATGTAACAGAGGGACAGATACAAAAGAGATACTTAATTTGCTTTATCAGACCTTTGATAAAAATGAGCTTGCCCTGAAGAGTTTGCGCGCCATTGCAACCATAGAGGCCAAAAAAGAAGAAGCCGGTCTTATCCAGGCAGCGTTAAGATTAGGAGTAGAGCTACTTTTTTTTAATAAAAATGAACTGGCCACTGTGAGTGCGCCAAATCCATCTTCATTGGTTGAATCTTATATGGGAGTAGGTAGTGTATGCGAAGCAGCAGCAATTCTGGCAACAGGCAGGGGACGTCTTATAGTTCCAAAAATAAAATCAAAAAATGCGACCATTGCAGTAGCACTCGGCTTTTAAGTGTTGTGGGTATTGGGCCTGGTGGAAGTGAATATATACCAGCACGAGCTTTACAGGTTATTAAAACAGCAGATGTTATTGTGGGCTATAAGAGATATATTGAGCTTTTGCCGCAAGAATTGACCAGTGGAAAAGAGGTCATTTCCACTGGCATGAAGGGGGAGATCAAACGCTGTCAGATGGCAATTGAGGCCGGCCTGCAAGGAAGAAAAACGTGTCTTGTCAGCAGTGGAGATCCTGGCATTTATGCTATGGCAGGGCTGGTTTTCGAACTCATTAAGGAGATGAAGGTTCAGGATATTCTGGAAGTGGAAGTGGTTCCAGGGCTGCCTGCTTTTGTGGCTGCTGCTGCGCTTCTGGGTGCGCCTCTTATGCATGATTTTGCTGTTATAAGTTTAAGCGATCTTCTGACTCCCTGGCAGGTGATTGAAAAAAGACTTCAAGCTGCGTTGCAAGCGGATTTTGTGCTTGTGCTGTATAATCCAAAGTCCAGAAAAAGAGACTGGCAACTGGATGTGGCTTTGCAAATGGTCAGGAAATACAGGGGAGATCAAGCGGTTGTTGGAGTTGTGAGAAATGCGACCAGAGATGGGCAAGAAGTGTGGGCCACACGTGCGGCTGAGATTGATACATCAAAAATCGATATGTTAACAATTTTAATTGTTGGCAATTCCACTACTTATCTGATGAATTCCAGGATGGTCACGCCAAGAGGATATATGGAGAAGTACAGGCCATGACAAAGCAGGCTAGGGCAATAATGTTTCTTGGAACAGGCAGTGATGTTGGCAAATCAATTGCAGCTACTGCTTTTTGTCGTATATTAAGACGTCGCGGATACAGGGTAGCTCCTTTTAAAGCTCAAAACATGTCCAATAATTCGTATGTTGCAGTTGAAGGAGGTGAGATTGGCCGTGCTCAGGCTGTACAGGCAGAAGCTGCATTGCTTTTGCCCTCTGTTCACATGAATCCTATCCTGATTAAGCCCTCTGGGCCGCAAATTTCTCAAATTGTGATCCAGGGTAAAGTGGCAACGTCCATGAGTGCGAAACAATATCATCAGATGAAATCTACTTTAGCAGAAGCTGTCTGGCAGTCGTATAAGAATCTGGCTTCTGATTTTGATGTGATAGTGCTGGAGGGTGCTGGAAGTTGTTGTGAGATGAATTTAAAACAAAATGATATTGTTAATTTTCAGATGGCCAAAAAAGCAGGCGCACCCTGCATTATTGTTGCTGATATTGATAGAGGAGGAGTTTTTGCCCAGATAATTGGCACTTATCACTTAATGAGTGATGATGAGCGTGATCTTACTATTGGCTTTTTAATTAACAAATTTAGAGGCGACCCTGAGTTGTTTGCAGATGGCATCAGGTATATAGAAAAAACAACAGGCAAACCAGTGCTGGGTCTTGTTCCTTATTATGAAGATATATATATTGGTACAGAAGACTCTGTTGCTGTGCAAAGAGACAAACGCATATCCAGAAAGCCCGGGCCTGATACTGTAAATGTTGCGGTTGTTTGCCTGCCTGCCATTTCAAATTTTACTGATTTTGAAACTCTGGAAAGAGAAAGTGATGTTGTTGTGAGTTATTTAGATTATCCTGACCAACTGACAGAGCAATTTGACTGTCTTATCTTGCCTGGCACCAAGAATGTTATTGCTGCTGCACTGTGGCTAAAAAAACATGGCTGGCAAATGAAGATTGTTGAGTTTGCAAAAAAACAAAAATATGTTGTGGGAATATGTGGAGGCTATCAATTGCTGGGCCTTGAGATTAAAGACCCTCTTATGCTGGAATCAACTTTTCAAAAGGCACAGGGACTGGGATTGTTGCCTTTGCAAACATATCTTGCAAAGGAAAAAATAGTAAGAAAGGTAATTGGCCACTCGCATCTTTTTGATTGTCCGATACAGGGATATGAGATTCATATGGGAGTGACAGAACCAATACAGCAAAATGGCCAAAAATTTGCTCACTTGCAAGAGGAAGGTAAAGAAAAAGCCTGGGAAGATGGATGGGTGAGTAATGATGGCTATATTTTCGGTACATATGTTCATGGCCTGTTTGATTCGCCTTACTTGCGTACAGAAATGTTAAATCGTATTCGCAAAACAAAGGGTCTTAAATTGAAAGCTCCTGCGCCCGGGCCAGAAAATGATATGAGGCTTAAACAGTATGACAGACTGGCGGATCATTTTGAAGCCCATTGTGATGTGGAAAGGATTTTTAGATTGGCTGGGATTACGGGGTGCATTCGCCAGTAGCGAGATAACAGATAAAGGGACAGGAGGATAATTTGAAAAATTGAAAACAAGAAAGGAGAAAATTTTTATATAGGTCAATTTTGCCTTTTTCGTTATTCTCTACACGGAGGTTGCTCCAGCGATCTGATAAGTGCCGTATAATCTGGCATGATTGATTGTCCTGGCTCTGTATCGATAAAAACTATTTGTTTAGCTGTACGCAAGATATATGTCACGTTTCATCTATTAATGATGCGTTTAAAAAATGTAAAGACGGAGATACAGTCATGCTTTTGCCATCTACTTATGGAAATGACCAACTGTCACTAGCTGCAGCGGCTGCTTTTTGCGACTTTTCAAAGCCTGTTATATGGAATACTGGTGGAGTATCATGTGTTTTTACTTCAGAGAGAGCTGAAAGTTGGCAAAAAATAATTAACGAGGAAAAATAAACAGAGATTATAAAAATGCTATTTTATAACAAAATTGTCAAAAATCGAGAAAAACCATCTATCTCTGAGCAAATTAATCAAAATCAATTAACCTATTGAAATCATTAAAAAAGCGAAAAAGAGATGGATGGTTTTTCAAAAGCCAATAATTTCAACAAGTTGATGAAGGATGAAAATTAATTTCCTGCATCTTTCATAAGGCTCTTAAACAAGCCTACTCCTCCTCGCCTCCTCTTCCTCTTTTTTTACTTTAAACCTCCCTTTATATTTCATCC
>OFBA01000114.1_pt1 | contig 12363 bp, 16 predicted proteins | sample 1520391 | NCBI WGS metagenome assembly OFBA01 (sample SAMEA3696446, study PRJEB22514) | metagenome | biome: water; feature: marine; material: hydrothermal vent | place: Pacific Ocean | collected 2014-08-12 | depth 1521 m
ACAAAAATAAAGAACTGGCCGCTCAATTTTACTACGGTTTTTCATTTGGTTTGGGCGGATTTGTAGGAGCATTGTTAGCGGGGTATTTTTATGGGGATTATCTCTACTTATATGCCTCTTTTATGGCTGTTTTATCTTTTATTGTGCTATTTATGGTGCCAAAACAAAATTTCTAAAGTAAACCCCATCTACTTCAAATCCAAAGGTATTATAAAGCATATCTTTTAAACCCTCTTTATACTTCTCTTTCCCATCTGGTGTCGCCAAAATAGAGCTATCTTGTACAGAAGAGTATCTCAATATAGCATCTCTTACATGCACCATCGCTTTTTCTATATTTTCTTTATTGTTTTCATCTTTCATTCTAAAAGAGATATCTGCTTTCATGTATCGGTATGGACCATTGTGCAAATTTATAAGAATTTTGTCCATATTGACCTCTAACTCATCTGTACTTGTTGTACTTGTAGAACTTGAAGAGACCATACTACCAAAAGCTTTATAATTTGAATTTGTTTTTACATTACTAGCAAAAAAAGTAGCAACAATTACATAAACAATAGCAACTGCTAAAATTACAATAGCGGAAATTTTTAAAATTTTATTCATGCATTTATCCTTTTGGTTATTATACTATCTTTTTGTCCAAATTTTTCTATCCAAATTCAAATATTGAACTATATCTACACTTAAAGATATAGTTTGAAAATAAAACTTAATATCATCAAAGTTAGCTATTGCTATATCAACTATTGTTTTTAGATCAAATCTCTCTGCTGATATAATATCTATATTTTTTTTCATATCATATTCCATCTGCTTATATAGATCTATTAGATTATTACATGATTTTTGAATCTTTTGTAATCTTTGGATATTTTTAGGATCAGTTTGTTTTTTTAATAACATCTGAGTATTTATCTGTATTGTAGCAACTGGTGTATTTAGCTCATGGATAGTTTCTTTTATAATAGATTTGAATTTTTTATCACTTTTAAACAAAGAGTGTATCAATGGTTTAGTTAAAAATATATATAACCCAACACTTAAAAATAAAAATCCAACTACCAAAGGAACAACAATCTTATTATATATATCTGCATAGTTAAAAAGCACAAAATAGTTTAATATAAATATTATCAAAACTATAAAAGCAACGATAATTGAGTGAGATATTAAAAAATCTTTTTGTTTATTGGATATTGAGTTTATAACCTACACCTTTTATATTTTCTACACTATTTTGATTGAGTAGTTGTTTTATTTTATTGATATAAACTCTAATAGAGCCTTCACTATATTGTTCATCTATACCCCATAGTTTATCTATAATTTGCTCTTTTGATACCACTTTTGATCTATTTGCATATAAAAGTTCAAAAAGTTCAAGAACTTTTATAGGTAATTTCAAAGCGATATTGTCTTTAAATATCTCTTTTGTCATAGGGTTATAAACTAGATCTTCTATCTTAATAAGAGATGTTTGCTTACCTACTCTTTTTAAAATAGCATCTATTCTATACATCAGTTCATCAAGATCGATAGGCTTTGTGATAAAATCATCAGCACCATTTTTAAATCCATCTTTTAGTGTTTCTTTATCTTTATAGGATGTAAGGAAAATAGCAGGAGTATTATCATTGCTATCCCGTAGATCTTTTAACATATCTAAACCTGATCCATCAGGGATATTTATATCTAGAAGATATAGATCATAATACTTGCAATATGTCATATCCAAGAATTTTTCTATATGTGTGCTATGATTAACTTCAAACCCTTCATCATCTAAAAAATCAATCAAACTAGAAGCAAAAAGTTCATCATCCTCGAGTAAAAGTATATTCATGGTATAATTATAACATGAAATTAATTATATTTGATATGGATGGAACTTTGATCAATAGCGGAAATATTATAGCTAATACCATAAATCATGTCCGAACCAATACAGGTCTTTCTAAATTATCCAAAGAGTGTCTATTAGAAAATATCAACAACCCACATATAAATAGTGCTAAATTTTTCTATGGCACAGATCAATTTACCAAACAACATACACAACTTTTTGAACAATATTATGAACAAAACTATGAAAAAGAGATAGTTTTATATGATGGTATCAAAAAGTTATTAGCAAGATTACATAAAGATTTTATCCTTACTATTGCTACAAATGCTAATACAACTTTTGCAATACAGATGACTCAACATCTTGATATTTATAAATATTTTCAAAAAATAGTTGGTGCAAATATGGTGGTAAAAAGTAAGCCTGATCCTGAAATGTTACATCTTATAATAGATGAGTTTAAATATCAAAAAAAGAATACTATCTTAGTAGGAGATAGCGATAAAGATAGATTAGCAGCCTCAAATGCCAATATAGACTTTCTTGCAGTAAATTGGGGATTTACACCCAATAAAAAATCTATACAAACTATAAAAGAGCTTGAAGATAAACTATACTTGTGGGATAAAAATGGATGATTGTTATAAAATATCAGTAATTATTCCCACATATAATCGTGCTAATTTTTTAGAAAAAACTCTTAATAGTATATTATCTCAAACAACTCAACCAAATGAGATAATAGTAGTAGATGATGGATCAACAGACCAAACAAAAAGTATTATTTCCAAATATGATATTAGATATATATACCAATCAAATAAAGGGGTTAGTAGTGCTAGAAATCAAGGTATAAAAATAGCAAAATACCCTTGGATAGCTTTTTGTGATAGTGATGATATTTGGCATAAAGATAAACTAGAAAAACAAATATTATTTCATAAACAAAATCCCAATATTTTTATCTCACATACAAATGAAACTTGGTTATATAACAATAAAATTATCAAAAAAAATAAAAACCAACAAAAACCTCAAGGTTACTGCTTTGTAGATAATCTTAGAAGTTGTAAAATTGGTGCTTCTACTGTGCTTATAAAAAAAGATATTTTTACAAAAGTTGGATTGTTTGATGAAAATCTAATCGCTTGTGAGGATTATGATATGTGGCTTAGGATATTAGATACTTATGTTTTGGGATATATAAATCAAGAGCTTATTACAAAAATTGCAGGTCATAGTGGGCAACTCTCTTTTGAAACTAAAATGTTAGATACATATCGTATAGAAGCATTACAAAAACATCTACATTGCCAATATAAACAAGAGGTTATTCAAGAGATTTTATATAAAATAGATATTATTCTAAAAGGTGCTTACAAGCATAAAAATCAAACACTTATCGATAAATACACCAAACTACAAAAGATAATTTAACTATTACACACTTTACATTTTGACATAATTTTTTCCCAATCTAAATCAAAATTTTTCAATACAAAAAATCTACCATGTGGGATATTGCAACCTGAACAATCTTGATGTATTTTTTCTGAGTAAATCCCTTGACGACCATATTTTGAATCTATATTACAAAAACTATATTGAGTTTTGCCATCTATTTGTTTTATACCATTATCATCAAATCTAAAATTTGGACAAGCACATAAATAACAGTTTAGTTCATCTATATCGTGACATTTTTTATTTTTGGCATACAAAGGGCAAAAATCGATCTCATTTTGTTGCATATTTTCATATAAGAAATAATCAACAATCTGCTCTTTTGTATAATTTTCTGATAATAATTTATCTACAATTTTTTTGTGTTTTATTTTATGTTGTTCAAACCATTTGCTATAACTCATCTAAAAATCTCTCTTTTATAATATCTATATTATTTCTAAACATAGTATGTAAATATGTTCCAAATACTTTATCTTTTTGCCAACTTCCTACTTTACCATCTTGATTTGGTTTTTTAGATAATTTATCAAAACCATCTTTGTCATCTATAGCTTTTGTATAGTGAAAACAATGCCCTTTGATATTTGATTGATTATAATAATATCCAAGTCTAGTCCATCTAGGTTGCAAACTAAAATCTATATCTAAAATACCACTCATTTTTTTATCATCAACTACATTACCCAAATAAAGCAATCCAGCACATTCAGCATAAACTGGCTTTGTTTTGCTATGTTTTATAAGAGATTTTTTAAAATTATTTGAGTTTTTGATATTATGATATGCTTGATCTGTTTCTACATATCCTCCACAAATATATACCATATCACAATCATCTAAAATAACATCATCTTTTGTAGAATCTACGATCACCACATCTTGAAATATCTCTTTTAAAAAATTTAGATTATCATAATATAAAAATGAGAAATTTTTATCATATATAATTGCTAATTTTTTATCTACTTTAGTTAATTTATCAAATGGATAATCTTTAGATATTGGTTTGGCAATATTATAAGATAGAGTATGTAAAATATCCATATCAATATTTTGCAATACATCTTTTGATATATCTTTGATAATATCTAAATCATTAAGATCCAAACCTAAATGTCTATTGTTTAAACTTGGCAGATTTTTTTTAATCCAACCTAAAACTAAAATCTTTGGAAAATCTTGTTTTAATATATTTTTTATCAACTCAAAATGTGCTTTTGATGAGATATTATTTAAAACAACCGCTTTTATAGTATTATCTTTTTTATACTCTAGCAACCCTTTTAAAACAGCACTAATAGTGATATAACTTCCACTACAATCTAATAAAACTATAATAGGAATATCCAGAAGCTTACCTATTCCATAAGCACTACATCCCTTATCTTCTCCATCATATAAGCCCATCACACCTTCTATGATATTGATATTTTTTTTATAATGATTAAAAAGCCATTTCACTTGATTATTATTCATCATAAAACTATCTAAATTAACACTATCTTGTCCTGATACGATTTTATGAAATTGAGGATCTATAAAATCAGGACCTATTTTAAATGGTTGAACCTGATTTTTAAAATAATATAATAGTGAAGTGGTTAAAATAGTTTTACCACTATTAGATGAAACACCACTTATGATTAAATCTAAATTATTATTGTTTTTCAAAAGATATTAAAACTCTCTATCTATCATCTGTTTCATAATATTAATAAGATCACTATTTTGATCAGCTTTGATAGCTTCTATTGCTTCAAGACCTATTTGTTTAGCTTGTGCAATACTATCTTTTAGAACATCATATTTTACCATCTGCTCTTTTATCCATAGTTGTTCATCACTATTTAGCTCTTTTTTGTATAAAGATTTTAATTTGTCTTTGTTATCAATTCTTTCATATAATAAAAGATAAGGGATAGTAACTTTCCCCTCTACAAAATCTAACATTGCTGGTTTTCCTAATGTTTGACTATCTTGTGTAATATCCAAAATATCATCTATCATCTGAAATGCAAGTCCTAAATTTTTACCATATAAAGCAAAAGATGTAGGATCTTTTTGCACAAGTAAAGCAGCAGCTTTAGCACTTGCTTCTATTAATGAAGCAGTTTTATTATATATCATCTCAAAATATAGATCATAAGAGCTATTAAAACTATTTGTTAACTCTACATCCATCAACTCACCAATACTAAGCTTAGTTACTGCATCTGCTACAGTATAAGCTATTTGCTTATCCATCAATGTCAATTCACTAAAAGCTTTAGAGTATAAAATATCTCCAAACATAATAGATGTTTTATTATCAAACAATGCATTGATACTAGGTTTACCTCGTCTTGTATCAGCTTCATCTATAACATCATCATGCAAAAGTGAAGCTGATTGGATCATCTCAATGATTGCACATAGTTTGATACTTTCTTTAGTTTGACCAGCAATTTTAAGGATCAATTTACTTCTTAACATTTTACCTTGTGATAAAAGATCAAGTAGCTCTAAACTTCTATTGTGGTTACAACTAGCTACAAATTTAACAACTTGCTGTTTAACCTTTTCTAAACTTTCATTTTCCAAAAAAAATCTCCAAACTAACTATCTAATCTCATCACAATATTGCCTGTAAATTCTACATACAAACCTTTTTTATGAGTATCTATAGAGTCAGCATTTTCAAAACAATGATTTTTTATCATCATATCTATATCTTGATCTGGATATGCTTGTTCTAAAAGTTGCTCCATAGCCGCAAATTTTTCTACAATTTTATCAAACTCATCTTTGACAATCTCCTCATTTGATTGAGATGCTATATCGTGATATTTTGATGATGGTGTTCCACCAAATATATTCTCTTCATCTTCAAATAATGCTTCATAATTTCCCATATTTTTTCCTTATTTATGTTTTTCGTTTTGTTTATTTTCTATTCTAACTCTTACAGATTTAGCATGAGCAGTAAGCCCCTCTGTATCTGCTAATAATGCACATTTTTCACCCATATCGTTAATAGCATTTTGTGAAAAAGAGATTATACTACTTTTTTTCATAAAATTTTCCACATTTAGTGGGCTATAAAATTTTGCAGTTCCACCTGTTGGTAATGTATGATTTGGTCCAGCTATATAGTCACCTATAGGCTCTGGTGTATTTTGTCCTAAAAAGATAGCACCAGCATTTTTTATCTTTGGCAATAACTCAAAAGGGTTAGATGTCATCACTTCTAAATGCTCTGGTGCAATCTCATTCATAAGATGAACAGCATATCCCATACAAGATGTTACTATGATACAACCTCTTTGCTCAATAGATTCTCTTGCTATATCTTCTCTAGTTAATTCTTTTAAATATTTATCAACCTCTTGGCTAGTTTGTTGTGCTATATTTTCATCTGTTGTTATCATAATACTACTTGCCATTTGGTCATGTTCTGCTTGAGATAATAGATCTATTGCTAAATATTTCGGATTTGCACTTTCATCACTTAATATTCCTATCTCACTAGGACCTGCTATCATATCAATATTTACTTCACCATAAACCAATTTTTTAGCAGTTGCTACAAAAATATTTCCAGGACCAGTAATTACATCTACTTTTTTTACACTATTTGTTCCATAAGCCATCACAGCTATTGCACTTGCTCCACCTACTTTAATAACTGTTTTTATACCACATAGATGACAAGCTGCAAGTAGTAGTTCATTTGGTTCATTATTTGGTGTTGGTGTAGCTACAATTATCTCTTCTACTCCTGCTACAATAGCTGGTATTGCATTCATAAGCAAACTACTAGGATAAGCAGCTTTCCCACCTGGAATATATAATCCTGCTCTACTTACTGCTGTAACTTTTTGACCTAAAATAGTTCCATTATCCTCAAAATCGATCCATGATTTTGGCAACTGTTTTTGATGATATGCTTCTATTCTATCATAAGCAAGATGTAAAGATTCTCTTAGATCATCATCAATATTATCATAAGCTTGTTTCATCTGATCTTGGCTAATAAATAGATCATCACTATTTTTTGGTGACCAATTATCGAACTTTTTAATGTGTTCAATTACTGCTTCATCTTTGTTTGTAATAATATCATCAATAATATCATTGACAATACCACTTACTTTTTTAATATCAACTTTTCCTCTGTTTAAAATTTCTTCAAACTCTTCTTTAAAATTTTCATCTTTTGTATTTATAATCTTCAATTATCTTCTCCCAATACTTTTAATATATTCTTAACCGCTTTTTTTTCATCCCAATCTTCTACATTTATAATAATATCTGCAACTTTTTCATACTCTTTTACTCTTTGGTTATATATCTTTCTAGCCTCTTTTAAATCATTTAATAATGGTCTTTTTTTAAGTTTTTTAGCTGAATTTGGAGCATTATATAACCCTTGTAAAATCTTATCAAATGTAGATTGAAGATATATTACTTTACCTATTTTTTTAATATTTGGTTGCTTATAAAATCCTCCACCTGTAGATATTATAGTATTGGTTAGATTTTTTTGACACCATAAAGCACATTTTTTTTCAAGTTCTCTAAAATATTGCTCCCCATATTGTTTAAAAATCTTTTTGATTTTCATATTTTCAATACTTTCAATCAAATCATCTGTATCAACAGCAAAACAATATTTACCTTTGCAATTGTTTTGATATTTTACCAATGCTCTAGCAACAGTTCCTTTTCCTACACCCATAAAACCGATCAATATAATATTATTTGTCTTCATAATATTATTATACCTTCTTTTCTTTTAATATGTTATAATGAGAAAAAAATTATAAGGGGTAATTTATGAAAATTATATGTCCATATTGTTTAAGTGTTAATAATGTTCCAAAAAAAGATAGTTACAAAAAAGCAAACTGCGGAAACTGTAAAAAATCTTTATTGGAGAATAAACCTGTAGAACTTACAGATTCTAACTTTGATGAGATTATTGTAAATAGTGATATTCCTGTTATTGTAGATTTTTGGGCTCCTTGGTGTGGTCCTTGTAAAATGATGGCACCTACTTTTGAACAAGTATCTAAAGATTTTGCACTTAAAACATTATTTGCAAAAGTAGATACTCAAGATCAACAACTTACTGCTTCAAAATTTGCAATAAGAAGTATCCCCACACTTATTATTTTTAAAAATGGTGTGGAGGTTAATAGAATATCTGGTGCTTTGGATCAAGCATCTTTGAGGCAATTTGTAAATAGTGCTATTTGATGAATAATATATCAAAAAATACACAAGATAAAATTTTAAGAATTTTATTTGAAGAGGTTGTTCCTGCACAAGGTTGCACAGAGCCTATAGCTATAGCATTTACAGCAGCAAAAGCAAAAGAAGTTTTTGATTATGATGATATTACAAAAGTTGTAATAAGATGTTCTGGTAATATTATTAAAAATGTTAAAAGTGTAGTTGTTCCAAATAGTGGTGGTATGGTAGGTATTGAAGTAGCAGCTATTATGGGGTTGCTATTTGGTGATACAAAAAAAGATTTAATGGTAATAAGTGATATTACACCTAGTCAAATGGATATTGTAAAAGAATTTTTGCAAACACATAAAATAGAAGTAATTCATGAAAATACTGTAGATAAATTGTATATTATGGTTGAGATACATAATCAAAATCATTGTTCAAGTGTAGAGATTAAACATCTACATACTAATATAACTCAAATAAAAAGAGATAAAGAGGTATTATTACAACAAGCTTGTAATGATAACTGTTTTAACACAAAACATGAAGATAGAACTATATTGAGTATAAAAACAATATATCAATTGGCAAAAACTATAGATATTGATCTTATTAAACCTCTTATGCAAAAGGTAATTACACTTAACTCTGCAATAGCAAAAGAGGGATTAAGTGGTAATTATGGTATCAATATTGGTAAAGTGATACAAGATCATATAGATAATGGTTTTTATGGTAATGATGTTAGAAATCAAGCAGCAAGTTTTGCTTCTGCTGGTAGTGATGCTAGAATGAGTGGTTGTGCATTACCTGTAATGACTACAAGTGGAAGTGGAAATCAAGGTATGACTGCATCTTTAGCATTGATAAAATATGCTGATTTTATGAATATAGATCAAGACTCGCTTATTAGAGCATTATTTTTTTCACATTTAGCAACTGTGCATATAAAAACAAATGTGGGACGACTTAGTGCTTATTGTGGAGTTATATGTTCAGCCGCTGCTGTAAGTGGGGCATTGTGTTTTATAAATAATAGTGATTTAGATGTAGTATCTCATGCTATAGCAAATACTTTAGGTGATGTATCTGGAATTATTTGTGATGGTGCCAAATCATCTTGTGCTATGAAAATATCTACAACTATATATGCAGCTTTTGATGCTTATGTTTTAGCAACTCATGGCAAAAATTTATTAGGCGGTGAAGGGATTATAGCAACTGATATAGAAAATACACTAAAACATATAGAAAGATTATCAAAAAATGGTATGAAAGTTACCGATCAAGTAATTATTGATATTATGAATAATCAATAGATATTTAAAATAGCAAATAATTAGATAAGATAATATAATCTTTTTTATATTATCTTATCCTACTATCCATTTAGATTCTACCAAAAGTTTATTATTACAAAATATTTTACCTATAAATTTATCTCCTATATTGTATGTTGAAACACCTTTTGGAGTTCCTGACATAATAATATCTCCATCATTTAAGCTCATAAAACTTTCAATCTCTTTAAGCATAGTATCTGGTTTATATATCATAAGATTGTAGTTTGCTTCTTGTTGTAGTTTATCATTTATAAAAAGTTGCATTGATAGTTTTGTAACATCTTTATCAAAAGTAACAAAATCTCCAAATACACCACTTCCATCAAAAGATTTAGCTCTCTCCCATGGCCAACCTTTTGTTTTTAGTTTATTTTGGATATTAGCTTTTGTAAGATCAAGACCAAATCCCACACCTTTGATCTGTTTGTCAAGGATTAAAAAACATATCTCCCCTTCAAATCTAGTATCAGAACTAAAATATCTCAAATTATTGCTTATAGCTGAATTTGATTTGTTGAAGATCACCATCATATCAGGAGTTTCATTGTTTAATTCTTTGATATGCTCTACATAGTTTCTACCTATACATACTACCTTTGATGGTATTATTTTTTGATTGTTAAAAGTTATCGATTTCATATAAAGATTTTAGTTAAATAATACTTTTAAAGGCTTTAAAGGTAGTTGGTTTGTTATTCATATAAATATAATGCCAATATATTGACATTAATATCTTATTATTATATAATACTAACAATATATCAGTAGTAAAGGGATAAAATGAATAAATGTGATGTTTTGATTTGGAATAAAAAAATAGGTGAGCTTTATTATATAAATAATAAATTAAAATTTTCGTATATAGATGGCAATATACCCTTTGAAATATCTCCCTTACAATTACCTAGTTCAATTAAAATTCATGATTATACACACAAACAAGATTTAAAAGGATTAGCAGGAGTATTCAATGATACATTACCTGATCATTATGGAGAAGGTGTGATGAATAGATATTTTGCAAGTTATCATCAAGAGCCAAATACAATAGATAGATTGTTATTTTTAGGTAATAATACAATGGGTGCAATAACATATGAACCTAGTCAAAATGATAAAGAAGCAAAAGAGTTTAAAATAAAACTTGATGAACTTTATCAAGATATGAAAAAATTGATAAAAAAAGATACTAAATTTAATGATAATTATGCTAATTCTGATATATTGTATAGTTTGCTCAAATCAGCATCTCCAGCTGGTGGAGCTAAAACAAAAGCATTAATTGGATTTAAAAATATACATAGTCCTATATTTATAGGAAAAAGAAATAGTGTATTAAAAGATGGTTATTTTAATGCAATTATCAAATTTAATACAAATGAATATGGCAGTGATGCTAATATATTGATTACTGAACATGTATATATGACTCTTGCAAAAAGTATTGGTATTAATATACCATATAATACACTTACAAAAGAAAAACACTATGTTATTAAAAGATTTGATAACAATAATGGAGAAATTTTACATATACATACACTTCATGGAATGATACACAGTGATTTTCATGTGCCTAGAACTGTAGATTATACAGAAGCATTTAGAGTATTGATAATGCTAAATGTGCCTTATAGTGACAAAGAAGATATGTTTAAAAGAATGGTATTTAATTTTTTATTTAGAAATCATGATGATCACGAAAAAAACATCTCTTTTACTATGAATAAAAAAGGTATATGGAGATTGTCTCCTGCTTATGATATTACATATGCATATAAACAAAATGGAAGATTTATAGGAGATCATCAGCTTACTTTTAATGGTTTAGTAGGTAATGATGTCACAATTGATACTTTTAAAGATATAGCAAATACTTTTGAAATAAAAAATTATAAAACTATAATTGACGAGATATTAAAAATAAGAGATACTTTAAATGATGCATTACTAAAAAGTGGTGCTACAAAAGATTTTGTAAGTGATATTATAAAAAATGTATATCAAAGGGGGCTTTAATGTTCAACAACACTTCAAACATAGCTTTAATGACCAATAAAGAGATATTACAACTTATAGGCTCAAGAATAAAAAATGAAAGAATATCACAAAATATGCAACAAGTAGAATTAGCAAATAAGTGTAATTTATCTATCAGAGCTATACAAAGACTAGAACAATCTGGGGAAATAGCACTGGAAAAGCTAGTGAAGATTTTAAGATCATTAAATAGGCTTGATCAGATTGCACAATTTATGGATTTGACAGATGAATTGGAAAATTTGAGTTATGAAGAATTTAATAAAAAAAAGAAAAACATAAAAAAAAGGGTTTTTAAATCAGATAATCATGATAAAGAATTATGGTAGTATGCTTACTTAACTTTCGCACCTAAAACCAAGCAATTTAGCAGTCACATCCTTTAGTGTATCAACTATAGCAGTAAAATCTTCATTTCTATTTACAACTTCATCTATTTGT
>OFBA01000115.1_pt1 | contig 12353 bp, 18 predicted proteins | sample 1520391 | NCBI WGS metagenome assembly OFBA01 (sample SAMEA3696446, study PRJEB22514) | metagenome | biome: water; feature: marine; material: hydrothermal vent | place: Pacific Ocean | collected 2014-08-12 | depth 1521 m
AATGGTCGTGAGACCTTCGGAATGGTTGTGAAATATCCCAATCTACCGAATCACCTTTCAGCAAAATTTTCCATCGTATTCAAACGACCGTTGTGTTTACGGACATATTCAAGAAATCGGCAAAAAATCTTTTTTTCTTTTTTTGTATATAAATATTTCCCAAGAAACTTCTATATAAATCTATAAATTTAATTACTTTGTTTTAATAAAATAAGTGTTTCGCAATATTGACCAAAAACGGAACTAATGTAAATCACCGTTTATTTATAAAATAAAAAACAAATAGGCTTTTATATTGTTCCGAAAGCATTATTTATAAAAAAGCGTGCATATTGTTTATTTCTATTGTTTTAAGTTTATTTAGTGCTTTATTTACAAAACGGAACAAATCGGAACGGAATTTAAAAAACTGTTCCGTTTCGTTCCGTTTTTAAAAAAGAGTATAGTTTATTCTTAAAACCATAGGAATAAGGATTTATATTTGTTTTTATTAAATAACGCTTTCGGAACGATTTAAAAGATAGTTTGCTGATTATTTTAAAAAAAAAGAATGATTTTGGTTTATTCCGCTATGTTATATTTTTTCATTTTCCAATTCTATTATTATTTTATTGTCATTGATGACCGTTATTTTGTATTTTTTACCTATCCATTTTCTAAATACCGTTGGCAATGATAATAATGGATAATATTTTTCTTTTTTCTTTTGATAGCTTACTGTTCTACCGCTATATTCTATCATTTTATCACCATACTTATGTATGGTGAGTTTTCATTTTTTTATTAATCGATATTTACCAATAATTTTATATAGAATATTACTAAGAATTTATTATGTTGTAATTATAAACTACAATAAGAGGGGATATATTTTAGGTGATACTTTGGCAAATAGTAATTTTAAACCAGTATGGATTAAAAAAGAAACGAAGGAGGATTTGGAAAAAATAAAAGTATTGCTTGGTTTTAATGATTATGATTCTTTGATTAAGGCGTTCATTATTGATAAAATAGATATAGATGTTAAGATAAAATCCAATATATTAAAAAAAGAATTATGTTAATCCTATTTTTTTTAAGATTTCTGCACCAAATATGAGTGCAGTTATTTTACTAAAATATCTCAATACAAAATGCATCATTAGTTCTTTTAATATCATTTTTTTAATTTCCTTACTTGGTGCTATATCCATTTCCTTCTTTTTCGTTTGTATTAATGTTTTCATCCATACTATTTCCTTTATTATGCCCTCCCCTACTTTCATTATACTTTTGTGAATAATGCAGAAAAAATCTTCTCAACTCCTCACCATTAACACAGATGTATCCTATGATTGATGATATTATCATATATGTTGTTGCAATGTATCCAGTTAGCATATACATTACTGGAACATTGAGCAACAATACCACAAACATATATTGCATTACTTTTATGTTTTCTTCTTTCATTGTATCATCCCCTTATTTTTTAATTCTTCTAATAGGCAATGGCACTTTTTAACGACATCGCCATTCTTAACAACCACATAAGGCAACTGTCCTTTGGATTCGAATTTTAAGAATTTCCATGCTTCTTCGCTATATTTTCTTACCCGTTCCCAATCAATGTCTTCTTCTGCTTTAAATAGAATTTTGCAAGTGCAGTTCCCAGAAATGTTTTTATCTATCATAGATAATCTTTGAGTGATTAAAACACATTTTAGCCCAAATTTTAAACAACCACTAACCAACATATCCAATCCACCGCTTATTCTGTGCTGTTGTCCTCCTACTTTTGGGGCTTCATCTACAATTATATAGCAGTTCCTGACTTTGTGGCATATTGTATAATACAAATCATCTACATCATCAACTTTTTTTTTGATTGTTTTACCTCTCGGAATGTATCTTACTATTTTAAACTCCTGTAAATCACTGATTAACTCTTTTTTTGAAGTTTTCATATATTCGGTGTATTCATCCTGTGGGTCTATAATTATGGCATGCTTGCCAGTCCTTTCTAAAATCCTCAATATTTTCATTTTTGCATATAATGACTTACCGCTTCTTGTTCTTCCAACTAATAATGTATTGTATGTCATTACTCATCCCCTGATAGTGCTAAAATTTGTATTTTTCCTATTTTTTCTAATTTTCCTATTAGATTAGTTATTATTTTATTGTCCTTTTGTTCTTTCTTCTTCTGGAATGGGTTATAATTTGCAATTTTAACTAATTTTGATGATATTGTTTTAATGATTTCAATATATCCTTTAATTTCCTCATATTCCATTGTGTATGATTCAGCCAGTTCTTTATTTCTTTTGTATATTTTGATTTCCAAATATTTTTCTTTGATGTCTCCTTCAAAACATATTACTTTGATTTTTTTCATTTTACATGCTTTGTTTGTTATATCGTGCAATTTATTCAATGATTTTTCAACTTGTTCAAATTCTTCTTTTTCTTTTTCTGATTTGAATCCTTCATCTTTAATCTTTTTAGATTTCTGCATTATGTTTTTACCAAGTGCTTCTAAAATGTCAAAGTAATCATAATAATCATCTTCTGATAATGTGTGCTTTTCTTTTTCTTTTCCGTCTTCTCCATATATTTTAATAAACACCATATCTTTTGATTTTGCTTTTTTCATCTTCTTTTTAGCCTTCGACTTTAATATTGAAAACATTATACAGTCCCTCCTATCAATGCCGTTATCCTATTATTTTGTAGTTCAATACCAATATTTTCAATAGTGTTTTGTTCTTCCTCTTTCTCCTGCTTACCTTCCTGTTCCTGCATGTCTCCTAATTTCTCTTCAAGTTCCGCTTGGAATGTCATTGTTAATATCATAATATCCATAATAAATGTCCAGTCCCCAAACTCCACGAGCATTTTATATATCTTTGCATATCTTCTTAAAACTCTGTCTATCTTATCAACCATCCTTTTTATCTGCCGTTCCCTCTTGTCAATAAATTCATTTACAAATTCCAACTTTATCATAAAATCCCCTGGATACTTCAATGACAAGAGGAACAGCCACATACACATAAAAAATAATATTGTATCTTTTGCATCCCCTACAAATTTTTCAATTTCTTCTTCATCTTCTTCCAGACATTCCGAATCGTCATTGTCTAATGTTTCAAATTCTCCTATGTCATCAAAAAAATCTTTTAATTCTTCGTTTTCTATCTCTTCACAATTATTTTGATAATTCTGATTTTCTTCTTCATTATCGTTTTCCCTATAATATTCCTCCTCATCTTCTTCGTGGTTGTTTTCCTCTTCTTCTGTGTGTTCTTCTGTGTGTTCTTCCTCTTGGTCTCCCCTGTATTCCCCTTCGTCCTGCTTTTCTCCGATTTCGTATATTCTGTTATCTTCCTGTTCTTGCATGTCTTGGACTTCTTCTTTTTCTTCTTCATACCTATCAATCCTTATTCCCATTTTTATCATCTCTGATTTCTACAATGTAGATTCCATATACTCCTCTGATTTCGATTATATTTTAAATATTTCATTTCTATGATTTCCGAGATTTCTATAAATCTATGATTTCATAGATTTCATAAAATTATAGATAATATACAAATCATAGAAAAAAAAGAGATTATATATTTTGTTTTTCAAAAATTAAAGCGTATAATTTAAAATAAATCAAACCATGAGGTGGTTCTAATGGCAGACCCTGTTGTAGTTGGGGCAGACATAGGAGAGTTAATACTCTTGACATTGGGAACAGTCGGAATATCTGCGTTAGTTGTTGGGATAATGGCGTATGGAAAGATAGACAAGTTCTTACATGGAAGACAGGTAAAAAATGAAATCAGACAGGAAATAACTGACAGAAGACAGACAGATTTAGCAGTTCAAAACGCAAAGGAAATAAGCGAAGTAAAAAGAGAATTAGATAAAATTCAAACAAAGTAATTGTGAGTTAAAAGAGAGGATAGCATATTTAGAAGGTGTTATCGATACGCTTTTAAAAAATAAATAATTCTTTTTATTTTTTGGTGATATTATGCAGGGGTTTAGTTTTAGGCAGTTCCTGGATTTGGATGTTTTAGTAATTATTATCTTAGCACTCTCTATATGGGGCGGTAGGTTCTTTGGACTAAACGCTAAAATGATAAGATACATGCAGATGGGAGCGTTAGGAATTTTGGTATTTGAAACATTACGGGAAATAAGAGCAAGCATAATAAATGCAAATACGGTGAGATAATGCAGAGAGTAAGAGTAGATAAAATAAAGTTTCAAAGTGATGCTGTAAAAGAAATTACACTGCCAAAGGGCGGATACTTGCAAAGGGTAGAGTTGCATTTAAAAGGAGACATAAAAACAGATGATAAAAGCACAATAAATGATGGAGGACTTGCAAACGCAGTTAAAAAAGTTTCATTAATTGCAGATAGTGAAACAATTATGGAAATTAGCGGGGTATCTGGTGCAGTCAAAGACATATACGATTATAGGACTTACAAAGACATTAACAGGTTAGACAGGCAGTCTATTTATTTAGACTGTGAAGATGAGGATGTTAGCGAAGATGGTATGCTATCACTACTTCCAACAATGCACTATTCAAATTTAAGATTAAAAATTGAGTTTGGGAAAAAAGAAGACATTGGAACAAACATAACAATAAATGATATTGAAGTTGAAATAATCGCAGATGTAATACTTCCAGAGGAATTATTGCAAACATTACATGATGAATTAAAAGATAATTTAGAAGATGATGATTACGAGAATGAAGAACAATTAGAACAGGCAATACAGGAAGGCATTGAAGCATGCTTATCATCAATGACTACAAGGTATGTTAAGGAAATACAGGTTAATCCTCCTGACCAGTTAGGGGAAGTTCCAATAACTATTCCAGAGGATGGGGTATGCACAAATATTATGTTAATGACAAAGTCGGGGGCAAGTTTAGTGGATGATATGATAGATACTTTTTCAGTAAAAACACAGAGTGCAATTATTGTTGATGAAATTTCATTCCACGCTTCACAAAACCAAGATATAGTTGAATATTCATTAGGTAAAGAAGTTAAAGGAACTACAATGATAGAAATATCAGGAGACACAGAAAATGAAAGTTTAATCTTAAAAGCGAAAATTAAGAAAATATACAAAGATGCAAAAATAGTAATTGTTGCACAATACACCAAATTAAATCCAAAAATTGAAAGGATATTAGAGAGTATGAGTATGGAGGGATAACATGCTACCATTATTATTGGCTGGTGCTGGTTTAGCAGGGTCGGTTGGAGCATATATATGGGGCAAAAAACAGGGAGAAGTTGAAGCATATAAAGATGTGTCATCAAACGAACCTGCATTGTCAAAACTTGCAAAATCAGTGAATTCATTAATAATAACTGTTGCAGGCGTGGGGTTGGTAATATTCCTAATCAAAAAATTCAAGTGATAATATGGGAAGACATAGAAGCCATAGGCATAGAAGCCATCATTGGTTCAGGAGAATTTCAAGGAGAGTGCGAAGGGTTGTTCATAGGGTAAGACATACAACAAGGCGAGTAAGAAGAGGTATATCAAGAAGAATTAGGCGAACATTTAGAAGAGCAATTCATAGGGCAAAGCATATAAGAAGACATATACATGTTAAACACTATGGAAGAAGAATAAGAAGAATAACACATAGGGCAATACACAGAGTAAGAAGGGCAATATCAAGAAGAGCAAAGAGAACAAGACATACTTTACATAGAATCATACATCATTATAGAAGATTCAGAAAACATATATCACACAGGGCAAGACATATTGCAGGAGGAATTAGACATAGGATAGTAGGGGGCGTGTCATGGTTTAAAAGAAAAATACATGGTGCGGTTAGTAGAGCAAGAGGCGTTGGTAGAAAAATTAAAGGGGGCGTGTCATGGGCATTGAACAAAATTAAAGGAGGAGCAGGCTGGATTAAAAATAGAATTGTCGGAGGTGTTAAGTGGGCTGGCAACACTGCAAAAAATATTGCAGTTGGAACTGCAACAACTGCGGGTGCAGTTGGTGGAGGTCTCATTGGTGGATTCCTTGCGGGACTCTTCGGAGGTGGAAAACAGCAACAGGCACAACAAACACCAATTGAACAATTACCCCCTAATGTCCCATTATCAGAGATACCCCCTGAAAAATTAGGAATGATGGATAAACTTGCCTGCATGCTCGGAGCTCAGACAGTTGGGGATTTACAAAGTAGGAAAAATATAATAAAATATGGATTACTTGGAGCATGTTTAGTTGGTGGTGTAGTATTGATGAATAAGAAAAAAGCAAAATCTTAAAGTTTTTGTTCAATTCTTTTTAGGATTTCTTTTATTTCATCCTGTCCCTTTTTAACTTCTTCTAAAACTCCAAAAATCATTTTAATATATTTAACTCCTTCATCAAGTTTTTTATTTAGTTCCATTAGGTCATCTGCTGAAATTCTATTTATCCCACTTGGGAATTCAATATATGAATTTAGTTCCCTTTCCTCAATCTCTTCTATTTTAATTAGTTTATCCTTTTTTCCTAATAATTTGATGTTGTTTTTAAATGCTTCTTTTATCTCTTCATCATCAAAGTTTGCTAAAATTCTAACCGTTCCATCCTTATAATTATAAACTACTCCATCAATCCCCAAACCTCTTCCAATATCTTCAATTCTATCCCTAAACCCTACATGTTGAACTTGTCCGCATATTTTTAATTCATAAGTTGTTGCCATAATATCACCTGTTCAATTATTATTTTTTTAAAACTATATTTAATTTTGTATTACTGTCATTGTTATTTTTTTAATACTATGGTATTATTTTTTTAGTAATTTGTCATAGTGAAAAATTAAACTAAATGCACCTGAAACACTGCTGATTATGTGCATTTAGTTCAATTTTTTAAAATTCATTAGTTTAAATTTATTAGTATTAAATCTTTGTCAGAGCTCCTGGAACATAGTAATACCAGGGGGTGGGGTTGGTGTGGAAGGGGAGGGGGTTATCATATTTCCAACTTATACCACATGTGCCTGACCTCTACCACATCTCCATACTCTTTCAGTTTTTTCAATATCCTTTCCCCCTCTTCCCTATTAATTCCATTATGTTCCGCTTCATCCAATATATCCTCCTCATATATCAAACCATTACCATCCGCTACTTCCTCTAACTTTTTTATGATTGATTTCATTTTGTGAATATTCTTTCTCTCTGATGATGATATTCCAGTTAAAAGTTTATCAATATCAATTTCCCCTTCCTGGTTTGCTGATGTTTCCCTTAATGATTCAATAATTAATTTTATTGCTTCATCCACATCCTCAATTTCAACTTTATCTTTTAATTTTGCCTTTGCAATAGCCTCTGAAATTCTTATAATTGATTCCATTTGCCTTGCAGTAATTTTTAATCCTCCTTTTTTGCTTCTCATCTCTGCATAAAAGTTTGATATATACTCCTCAACATCCTCATCTATATCTACAATCCTGCCTGATGCGTATGATATGTATTTTAAAAGTATGTCTTCTGTAATTTCCACCCCATTAATAAATGTATAATTCTGTTTATTATGAATTTTATTTTTTCTCCTTCTTACAATGTGAAGTCCAATATCTTTGTCTTTTTCAGTATCTTCAATATCTTTTATTGCAAAAATTAAATCAAATCTCGAAATAAATTGCGGTGGCATATTTATTTGTTCTAAAACAGACAAATGCGGGTCAAACCTACCATACTTTGGATTACATGCACAGAGTAATGCACATTTTGTTGGAAGCAGTGCATTTACCCCAGCCTTATTTATCTTAACAAATTGATTCTCCATTGCATCATGGACTTCTGCAAGATGCTGAGTTTTACCTGGAACATTAATTTCATCTATACATGCAGTTCCTCCTGATGCTCTTACCAATACCCCTGGTTTCACAACCCAATTATTACTATCTAACGATATTTCTTCTTTTGAAACTGATGCAGTTAGACCAACCCCTGTTGATGTTATCAATGATGCATATTCATTGCCTGGCATGTTTCCAATCTTTCGAAGCATGACAGTTTTACCAACTGCTGGGTCTGTGATTAGGAGTATATGTATATTTCCTCTTTCATCATCCAAGATATTACCTTTTACCTGTTGCAAAAAAATAGATTTTTTAATGTGTTCATGTCCAAGAATTTCAGGAAACAGAGCATTAGACAACTTATTTATTACATCCTTATCCTCTGATATTCTTTTAATTTTATCAATGTCTTCCTCGCTTAACTCAATATCTCTTGTTTCCTTCAATACTTCAACATATAAAGCCTTAATATAAATATCGTATGCTTTTGTATCTCTCTTACCCTTTTCTTTTCTCAAAGGAATACCTGTAATTCTTACCCTTCCAGAATATACCCCTGGCGTGTTTTCGTAAATTACGGGTATTGATTTAGGAGGTTCATGACTATCCATGGTGTCCAGTGGTTGCTGGACTTTCAGTTCCTGGACATCAACATATACAGAAGCATTATCTATCAATTCCATTTTTGAATTACAACATTTAGGAACTACCGTTTGAAAAATGTTTGAATAGTATATTGTTTTTTCTTTTCCACATTCATTACATCTATATACCCCAACTTTCAGAGCAGATTTAATATTAGTAGCCATGTTTATTATGCCCTCAAACTCTACTAATTTACCAACGCATCTGCTCTTAATATCCCCAATCGTTTTTGCGTTATTAAATATTTTAGGGATGTTCTTTATTGTGATAATATTATCGACTTCGAGGCTATACAATGTATTCATTACATCGATAAAACATTCTCTTAAAATAGAAACATACTCCTGTGGATTCTGTGCAATTTTTTCAACAATATCAATTAAACCATATTGATACATTTCCGACAGGTCTATTGCTATAATTTCGTCCTTCAAATCGGAAGGATTATAGGTTTGCTTAATATACTGACTAATTTTATCTTTCAATTGTAATAATTCCAACTCTTCATGGCTAACTTGATTTACAAGTTTTATAATCTTCTTACCGCTTGGGTCTTTTTCTTCTATGATTTTACCTTCTTTTATCAATTCCCCTTTTGCTGTTGAAATTCTTGATTTAGAATATCCATACTCTAATAACAAGTTATATATAATAGACCAACTACATTTATTGTTAGGTATTTTTTCTAAATAATCTAATATTAACTTATTAACAGACATACTACCTACCTCTTTGAAACTTTGAAACTTTGAAACTTTGAAACTTTGATTATCTTTTTTTCTTTTTTTGAATTTCAAAGAGCCCATTAGGTGTAGGTTCTTCAACTCCCAAATACTTCACAACTGCAATACCGTATTTTAGATATTCTTCCTCAACTGGCAAGTCCCCCATAAACAAACCTGGGCAATTTTCAAGAAACCATCCATCATAGGTTAATATGAGCTCACCATTTTTCAACTGTGGTGAGTATGGTCTTATTTTGCAAATTAACGGTCTAACTTTATATATGGAACATTTATTGCCTTTTAGAAATATGCACTTTCCATTAACTTCTTTCACTTCGCCCCTTAATCCATCAAAATAGTTTAAATATTTTTTAACGCATTCTTCAAAAGATATTTTTAAATATCCACTTATATTTGCTATATCCTTTTTTGTAATTGTTGGAGAATCACAGCATTTTCCACACATCCTGCATGTCCATGCTATTCCTTTTGTATCTGGTTTAATTTTCATACTTTCACTTTTTAAATATAATTCACTTAAACTAAACCTCGGTTTCGTTGCCCACTAACCTTGTTGGTAATTTCTATATTTTTTTCGCACATTCTTTCACATATACCATAACTACCCGCTAAATAATTAAGTGCATGATGTATTTTTAAATGAACTTCTTTTGGAATTCGATAGAGTAAATAGGCAAATATTATTCCAGTAATTACATCAATAATCCAATGTTGCCCCATAAATAATGTTGAAATTGGGATTAAAATACCAAATGCATAGAATAAATATTTTATTTTGCTTTTTTCATCCTTGAAATGTAATGCCATAAGAACAGAGTATGCGGTATGCAATGAAGGAATCTCATAGGTTGGTTTTGTAAATATCCACAAGTAAGGAGTATTTATCAAATCCTGTGCAACTCCTACCTGAAATGGAGATTGAACTACAACAAATGTATAAATTAATCCTGCTATGAGCCATCCAAGTGCAATATCTATTAGTATTATATCTGCTTTTAAGTAATCCTTTTTTATAATTAAATAATAGCCAATTCCTCCAATTATGCAAATCGAAAATGAATATAAATAAATTATTCTGAAAAATTCTATTACCCAATATGGTGAAGTTTGAAGAATATGATAAAACCCAGCATTGCATAATGGAATATGTATTAAATAATGAGTTAAATCGATTGGGGAGATTATTTGAGAATACCACATTAAACCTCCCCACATAATATATGCAATAGGATATGTGATTAATCTTGTTTTTATCATCTTCATGTTATCCCTACGGGAAGTATGTTCTTAATTCCTTAATACAGGAGCTCACCAACTTAACAGTTTCCTCCAAATCAGCAACATCTATTACCTCAACTGGTGTGTGTATGTATCTGGAAGGAACTGAAATCACACCTGTTGGAATACCGTCTCTCGTTAGGTGAATTGCAGTAGCATCTGTTGTTCCACCTTCTCCAACTTCATACTGAACAGAAATATCATATTTCTTTGATACTCCTTTTATCATATCCAAAACCTTTGGATGAGTGATTAAACCTCTTCCAGATGCATCTACTATGCCAACTACTGGACCCTTACCGAGCTCAACAGGAGCATCTTCCATTTTTATACCCGGATGGTCTCCACAGATTGTCACATCAAGTGCAAGTGCCACATCTGGATTAATGCCAAAAGCTGATGTTCTCGCACCCTTTAATCCAACCTCTTCCTGAACAGTTCCAACGAAATATATTTGGCAATTTAATTCCATTTCGCTCAATTCCTTTGCAACTTCCAATAAAACAGCACATCCTGCTCTGTCGTCAAATGCCTTACATGATATTCTGTTGTTGCCGAGCTCATCAAAATCTGATTTAAATGAAATCCATGAGCCTATTTCTACACCCATATTTTGAGCGTCTTCCCTGTTTTTTGCCCCAATATCTATAAACATATCCTCGTATTTTATTAATTTATTTCTTTCACTTTCTTTCATTTTGTGCGGTGGTTTTGAACCTAAAACACCTACAATATCCCCTTTGTCAGTATGAACAATTACTTTCTGGTTTAAAAGCATCTGGTCATTTATTCCTCCAATTTTTGTGAATTTTAAGAATCCTTTATCGTCTATGTATTTAACCATCAATCCAATTTCATCCATATGTGCCGCAAGCATTATTTTAGGTCCCTTATTTCCTTTTTTTGCAATTAAGTTTCCAAATTTATCTGTATATACCTCATCGCAGTATTTTTTAAGCTCTCTTTCCATTATGGTTCTTATTCTATCTTCCCTTCCTGAAATACCTTCTGCTGTTGATAGTTCCTTTAAATAATCAAGCACAGCCATTATATCACCTTCTTTTTTTTGCATATATTAAAAAAATAAGTAATTATTTTGTGAATAAGAATATAATAAACAAGTATAAAATGTTTATCAAATTGCCCCCTGCAATTCAAAATAATTCTTCTGCTTAACAACTATTATAGGGATGCCCATATCAATAAGCCTTCTTTTTAAATCCTTGTCATTTGTGCATACAACGATTTTATTGCCCTTATCCTTTTGGTATTTTGCATAGTTTATTATTATCTCATCGGCATACTTTCCAATATTGTAATCATCTGTTTTATATTTTTTAATTAAGGATAATAATAGATTTATTGAAAATTTCTCCTTACCTTTTAATTGGGTTTTAAGTTTTTCCAATTCTTCCCTTATGCAATTGAGTATTATAACTTCATAATTATTTAATATTCTGTCGAGCTCATAATCTATATTTATATTATGTTTAATGGCATATATTAAAAAATTTGTATCTGGTATTACTATTATCATTTTATCACGACTCCTTCGGCAGGAAGCCAACGGCTCCGCAACGAAGTTGCGACCTAAAACCTTCGGTTTTAAGTTTTCCTCACTTTCGTTCGGAAATGCTATAAAAATCCGAAGGATTTTTATTCAATTAGCCGTTGGAGGATGCCGAAAAATTTATATGTTGTATAAACTATATATTGTAATAAACCCTAAGGCACGAAGCTCGGTAGAGTGGATACGGTTGGAAGGGCACATATTAAATGTGATATTTATAGGGCTGTTGTCAGCCAGCCTAATGTCCTCCGCCCTTATTATTGAGGGAGTTGGAAGGGCAAGC
>OFBA01000123.1_pt1 | contig 11821 bp, 10 predicted proteins | sample 1520391 | NCBI WGS metagenome assembly OFBA01 (sample SAMEA3696446, study PRJEB22514) | metagenome | biome: water; feature: marine; material: hydrothermal vent | place: Pacific Ocean | collected 2014-08-12 | depth 1521 m
AAATAAATTCCTTCGGAATTTATAGCTCTCCGCTTCGCTACGACTCCGCAACTTTGTTGCGATTGTAAAATTGCGAAGCAATTTTAAATTTTCCTTCGCTTACGCTCGGAAATGCTACAAAATCCGAAGGATTTTGTTCAATTAGTCGTGGGAGTAGGTCAGTATGGTTTTAGTTATCTTTTGCTCCTTTAACTCTTTTTTAGGAGCTCCCATAACTTTATCACTTTATATCAACAATGGACAGGGGGAGCTCCGCGAATATTTTTAATTGTAGTTTAACATTTTCAACATATTCCTTTTGATTTTGTCCGCTGTTTTTTAAATTTATGGTTTTTATAAATAAATGTTCTTCTTTGCCAAAATCATATTTTTTATTAAATTCTTTTTCGTATTCTGGATATAATAAAATTCCAGTTTTACAGTAATATTTTTTTAAATATGCAAACATTTGGTAGGCATCGCTTTGAGAGATATTATAATTTTTAGTTTTATCATCAATGAGATTTTTATATTTCGTATCTATTATTAAAAATGGTTTATTGGTGTTGGCGTTATTGGAGTTATAGACTACAATATCGGGCTTTAATCTAAAAGTTTTATTATTGTTTTCATCTGTAAGTAGGTGGAGCTCCCTATGTTGTAAGCGAATTATACATTCGTCATTAAAAATTTCATCACAGCGTTTTTTTAAAATAGTTCCAATAAATTCCTCAAATAAATAATCCATATTAAAAATTAAAGAAAAGGTTTTTAGTTCCTTTGAATTTAAGTTTGTTGAATTATTTAAAATAAACATTTCCGCCATTTCGATATAAGGTTTAAATCTCTCGTTCATTCTGTTAAATTTTATTTTTTTAAAATCGTTAATAGTAATGGTTTTATAATCAATATCACTTAAAATAAAGCTTAAATCACTTAAAAGCTTTTTATTTTTTGAGTTATTTGTTAGATTTTTTAGGAGCTCCACGGTGTATTTAAAAATTTTATTCATTAAATTATTTTCTGAAAATTCCGCATATTTGCAGTATAATTTATGTTTATTTATGTAGTTGTGTTTTATTTGCTTTGTGGTGTGTAGTTTTCCTTTTAAGTAGGTTAAATTTTCCTCTTTTTTGTTGTAGTTTTTGTAAATTCCGTTTTCAATCTCCTTCAATAGATTTTTGGCAAAAAGATATATAAAAATTTCAAATAAATCATTACTCTTTGATAAATTTGCAAAATTTTCTTTTATTTTCAATTTCTTTGTGTATGAAAGCATATATAAAAGGTTAGTAAGTGCTTCTTTCTGTTTTTGCTCTTCATTTCTTTCGTTTTTGTAAATTTTAGGTAAAATTTGAATTGTTGTGTTGTTTATTTTCAGAGCTCCTACGAATTGTTTTGCTTTCATTGACTTATAACCAATTTCAAAGATTTTTAATTTATCGTTTAATTTTATAAGTTTGGTTCTATCTTTTTCAGACAGTCCGCAATTTTCCAACTCCCCAAATGTTTTCCTTTCATACTCAAAAAAAGTAATGGTTTTATTTTTCATAGTGGTCCCTTAAACGCTACAAATTATTTAATATATTCAATACAATGGTTTTATTGTCCTTCAAAAATTCTTTTAATTTATCTAATGACTTAAATATAATGTTATATTTTCTTTCAAGCTTGGCAATTATAATTTCATCTTTATTTTTTTTAATTTTAACTGGCGTAGGAATTGATAATTCATAATCCGCAGATACGCGATGTCCTTTAAGTATTTCCAATGAATTGCATATTTGCCTAATGGTCATATTTAACTCATCTTCACGATTTAGACCATCCTTAATCTTCTCAATGAAATTTAATAAAGTTGTATGGACAGACCCGACTAACAATGTGTCTATAAAATTGTCAATTTTCTCAGAATGTCTATAATTAGATAGCTCTTCAATTAATAACTCCCTTAAAATAAGAAAAATCGAATAATATAATCTTCCCGCAATAACTCGGTTAATACATTCCAATGAAACATTCGATATATCATTGCCATTATTTTTTAAATATATTGCAATCTCTTTAAATTCTGCGGGATTAAATTCCTTTTCCATTCTCCCACCTATTTAAACATTGAAAAAACCAATATTCTATTGGATAATGAGCTTGCATATATATTCATATCCAATTCCTCCGAAATATCCAATGATTCGTAAGAACTTTTAAAAACTGGAACTATTTTTATATAATGGTATATTCTACTATCGTCAATATCCCCATATATTTTTACATTTAGGAGCTCCTTTAATTCCATATATTTTGTTAAATATTTGGCAATGTATTCACAGACCTTATATTTTTCTGGAATGATGACTTCCATTAATGAAGGTATGTCCAATATTACCTTATTTTTAAATTTTTCAGCAAATTTAATCAATGTATATATTTCTTTTAATAAATTAAGGCTCACATAATTATTATCGTAAGTTATTATTTCATCGGTAAATTCGTCTGTGCAAATGTCATGTTCGTAATTGTTAATTGGAATATTAACTGGTTTAATCATCACTGTCACCATCCAATGCAGTTTTAATCAAACTTTGAAGTCTTTCTAAATCATTCCTTGTAATCTCAAAACTTATGGTTTTTGAAGTATCGTACTCTATTTTTAAAATATAGTATTTTGTAGTATTTCCCCCAATTGCTCTTGAAGTTTCATATATTTTGGAATTTTCAAAAATGGGCATTACATATTCTTTTTTAAGCAATGTTTTTAACCTTAGGTTTTCAACATCAAATTTGTTAAAAATCTTTTCTTCCAATGGACTTTCTGGATTTTTATAATCAATTACCATTCTTTTTAAGGATTTTCCAATAATATCCATGCTTTTTCTAACATAAGATGATAGTTCATTTTCTTTAATATCGAACTTACTCATCACTTCATTAGTATCTAATTTTGAGATAGATATGCCAAATTTACTTTGAGATGTTTTAATATTAATTTCAGCAAAATTTAAAAGATAGTCTGTAATTTCATCTATCTTTTTTGAATCTAAATCTTGTTCCGATATTTTGCTTAGTTTTTCCAGCACATCAATTATTTCACTGTTTCCCATAAATTTCACCATTTTGTGTTTATGATTATAATCATATTAATCATTACTATGGTTAAATATACATTGAGTTAAAGTATCTATAAACTCCTTATCATCTTCAAATTCTTTTATTCGGTATATTTTTTGTTCTTCAATGTCGATTAAATCAGAGTTTATTATTTTATTATGTTTTTCACTTTTAACAAACCCTTTTAAAATCTCCTTTAAACTTTCCCAATCGTTGTAAAAGTATTCCATTAATAAAGGTATTATTTCGTTATACCAAACAAATCTTAAATCATCTATATCTTTAACATTTAAAAAGTATGAATGCCCTATTCTGTGGTCTCTATCTTTTAAAAGTGTTATTTTAGTGTTTATTGTCTCCAATAGTTTTTTAAGGAATTCATCATTTCCTAATTTTTGGAACATTTTTTCAATGTCCTCCTTTTTAATCTTATTAAATTCTTTATCGTTGCATTTCTCTTTCCATACATTAATTAAATTATCTTTCGTTATTAAATCATAATTCGGTTCTATTTCTAAAAATCCAAATCTTCGCCTTAATGCTGTATCTAATAAAGCGATGCTTTTATCTGCGGTGTTCATTGTTCCGATTATGTATAAATTCGGTGGCACTGCAAAAGGTTCTTTTGAATAAGGCAAATCTATTATTATTTCGTTATCTTCCCCTAATCGTTTATCTTTTTCTAAAAGTGTAATCAATTCCCCTAAAATGTTTGATATGTTTCCTCTGTTTATTTCATCTATTATTAGATAATATTTTGATGTATTTTCAAAATCTTCTGGTCTAAATACATTTTTTGATTTTCTATGTTCTTTGAGTTTTTGAATTACTTCTTTTTTGATTTCTTCATAAGTTTCATTGTCTATATTATCAATAATGACTTCCTGATTGTTTTTAATTACTCTATTGTCATATAAATTTGTGTTTTCCTCTAATTCACCATATGCTGGTAATCCAGCAAGTTTTAGTTCGTTATATATTGTACATCCATAAGATGTTCTACCTGAAATTACATGTCCAATTGTATTTCCGTTTTTATTTATCAAACTTATTTTATCAGGTTCTTTTTTTAGTTTCCCTCCGTTTATCTCACAATAAAGCATGTCTTTTAGGTCTGAAAATGTTATTGAATATTGTTTATTTGTAGGTTTAAGTCTAATGCTCTTATTCCCATAATCAATAATCCTAAATGGTTTTTCCTGTTTTAAGGTAGGTAATGTTGAACCAGGCGGATATTTTTCTTTAAATTTTTCAATTAAAGTGTTAAAATCAATATTGATAGCATTTTTATTCTTCAAAACTTCCCAAATTGCCAAAATACACATTTTTTTAAATATTCCATCTTCAACTTTATAGCTGATATTTCCATTATCATCATTTTTTGGTCGATATCCTTCAATAAAATCTTCGTAGGAGTATGATTGGTGGAATGTGGTAAATTCGGAGTTGTTTTTACCATTGCTGGTTTTTTCTTTAATGTATTTATTTGCTAAATATGTTTTGCCCGTCCCGGGAACACCATATAAAATTGTCTGCTTTTTATTTTCTAAAATTTTGTCCATTTCTTTTATTTCTTTTATTTCTTTTGGAATAGTTCCACCTCCATTATTACTTTTACTTCCTGTATTGGGCGGGTTTCTTGAAATAAATTCTTTCATTAGTCTTTCAGCATATTCAAAAATATCTTCACTTTCTGGCTTTTCGTCCATTAATTTAGCATACAACTCTGATATATTACTACCACTAACACCACAAAGATATTCTAATATTTCTTTTTTAAATATTGGAACTACTTTTGGATTGTTTCTGTCTTGGTATAAAAATGCTATTTTCCACTTTATGGCATCTCCTAAATCTACATCTTCAATATTTTTTAATTCGCCTTTTTGAATATATTCTATAATTTTTAATATTTTATCTTTTACCTTTTTGAATGCTCCCTGTTTATTTTCCCCATATTTTTGTAACCATGCATATTTGTCAGAATACATACGCCCCATACTGTCTTCTTTTTCTTCGCCATTCTTTCTTCGATATATTCCAAATTTAAATGCAGAACCTCCCCATACACTACCCAACTTGTCAGTTTTAGATTCAAGCCAATAACAGAAATAATCGTCATTTTCTTCTTTTATATTTGTGTATTCTTCCAAAGTCATGTCTTTTAGCCTTTCATAAGACCATCTTTTTAAAAATTTATCCCATAGTTCGTATTTTTCATTGTTCATAGTTCTCCCTTCTATTATATCAATATCTAAATGTTAATATATTAATATTATTTTTAATTTTATTATATATTATGGTATTTCATAGTCAAACATTGCACATTAGCTAATGATGATATTACTGCCTATTATCGCTATTGCTAAAAATTATTGAATAAAGTTGGGCATTATGGTCTTTTGCAGACTTATATGCGTCATAAATACTGTATATCCACGGCAAGATAAGCCAAAATGTAAAGAATAATATTATTCCCATTCCAACTTTTCCGAGATACATCTGCCCTGCTCCAGGTATTATTAGACTAAGCAATAGTGCAATTCCACCACTCTTCTTTTTTTGCTCATAATAAACAATTCTCTGAGTTTTATCCATGTCCTTTGCAAAATCTTTAATTTGCATTGCTTCCATTTCATCCATAACTTATCACCTCATTTTGGTAAAAAATTTTCTAAGCATTCTATCGATTTCTGCCCTTTTTGGTTTCCTTGTGTAAAATGTTGCCTCCAAATCATCCCAATCAACAGTATCCCTACCGTCCTGTTTAATATATCCATTATCCAACAAACTTCTAATTCCAATTCTTACAACCGAATCATCATATCTTATATTTTGAGATAAACAGTTGAGATTTTCAATAATTTTTTCTAAACTAACCCTATGGGAGCTCCACCTAAGAATTTTTAATATTTTCAACTCTAAGTCAGTTAATCTATTGTTAGAGTAAATCATCTCTCCATTTTTAAACACCATTAATTCCCCTTCTTCAAAACTCTTCCAATTTTCATTAGTTAGCGGATTTGTTGCTATAATAAATCCTTCCTCATATTTACATTTAATATCTCCTAAATCTATATCATAATCATCATCCTCCAACTTAATCCTTAAATAAGGTGGCGTTCTCTTTAAAAAATGCAAATCCCTTGTCCCAGTCAAACTATCCATTCCCTTATAAGCAAACAAATACTCCCCATCAGACAATAGACAATTAAAAGCCCCATATTCGTTAATTTCCCTTAATATATTTAGTATCTTATCAAATCCCTCTTTATTCCATTCAATACATTTCTTTTCAATTTGTGCCAATAAATAGCAGAATACATACTCTGAATCTGTTTCTCCAATAGGATGATATTTTCCGAACTCTAACTGTTCATAACCATATAGTGTTCCATTGTGTGCGAATGTAAATTCTCTATCACCTAACTTTCTAACAAATGGATGAGTATTAACATAAGATTCTCTTCCAGCACTTGCTTTTCTTATGTGGGTGATGAATATTTTTGATTCTAAATTTGCCCATCTGACATACTTTGTTAAAATGCCATCATTCATTTTAATTGGTTCTTTTATCAACCTAACAAAGCCATCTGGATAAAATGCAATCCCCCAACCGTTTGGGTGATATTCACTTCTATTTTTGAAGCCTCTTAGTGATAATGCCATATTTACATTTTTATTGAAGGTTATTCCCAACAATTCACACATAATTTCACCTATAATCTTTATAATCTCCTGATTCTACCAAAACTCCATAAGGTTCGGGATAGAAGTATAACCACGCAGTTATTTCCTCCCCAGAATCCAAAATAATTGGAACTTTTTTTCTTTTGTAGCAAATAGGATGCCCTTCTAAATGGTCGAGTTTTTTTAATGTTTTTTCATCAACATCATATAATTCACCTACAATATTGGAGATATTTTCATTTTCAATAACATACGGTATATTGTCGGCATACAGTGCGTATTTTTGCTTTGTTTTCCCTGTTCCAATGAATTTGCTATTTGTTAGATAATGTTCATAATTCCAATAGTTCTTTCTTAGCGTCCCATAGACGAATACATTTTCATAAACCATATTATCACAACTTTTTATTTTTTACAAAACTTACATAATATATTATGCAAATAAATATATATAATTATTTAGACATACTAACCTTACTATACTTACTATTTTATTATAAGTTAAGGTGATAACATGGGAGCTCCACAAGAAGCACTACATAAAGAAGTAAAAAATATAGACAAAATGAGGGGTGGCGTGCATATTGCAGTGCAAGGATATGAAGTTGATAGAATTACCGAAGTTCCAATATTAAGGAGAGCGGAAAAAGTTTATTTAATTTGTATGAATGAAGATAAAGATTCAGAGATAGGGAAAGTTTTCAAAGAAATTATCACTAAAACATTTGAAAAAAATAATATTAGTTTTGAAATAAAGTATGTTGATTTATTTGATTTAGAGGAGCTCCTTCGAAATATGAAATCTATTATTGCAAGTGAGAGGGGGCAATATGGAGATGTTAAATTTTATATCAATGTATCATCTGGCTCTACAATGGGATGTATTGCTGGAATGACCTGTGCTATAATGTTGAATAAGGACAACTCAAAAATAATTCCTTATTATGTAATTCCAGAGTATAGTTGTGAGCATTTGCCTGATGGGGAAAAAGAGAAATATATAAATAAATACGGGGATATTAACACTCTTCCAAGGACCTATGGTGTTAGGGATGTAAAATTTATCTATCCTTTTAAAGTGAATCTTCCAAGGGAAGAATTATTAATATTTTTAAAATGTATTGAATTAGCAGGAGAGAGGGGATTATCCGTCAAAGAAATTTCTTCATTGATAGATGAAAAAGTTTTGAATGGAAATACTGATAGCAGTAATGTAGATAAAGTAGATAAAGTAATAAATGGAATATCTAAGAATGATTTGAAAAAAATTGTAGAATGGAGAAAAAGTGGAAGGGTCTCATTTAAATCACCTTCAAGCCATAGTGACCATAGTGATATTGTATGGATTAATAAAAATGTCATTGAAAAATTGTTGGAATGGGAATTGATACAAAAACCAGAGAAAATAGGAAGGTCAAGGTATGTGAGAATAAGCGAGAATGGGAAAATGCTTTTGGATTATGGTTTATAGTTTCTATTGGTGTAGGATGTTATTATTATATCGGATTTATCGGAGCTCCTTTATAAAGTGATGTGGTAAAGTGGTATGGGAGCTCCCAACTTTAACATATTAACTTTAACTATAATATAAATTTAGATTATTAATATATATTTTTAATATATTTAGAGGGATATGATGGTAAATATAGACAATGTAGTTAATATACTTGGTGAAGATTTAAAAAATTCAATAGATAACAATTCAAAAATTAAAATCTGTGCTGCATACTTTTCAATATATGCCTTTTCAGAATTGAAAAAAGAACTTAGTTCAATTAATGAATTTTCATTTTTATTTAATTCTCCTACATTTTTGAAAGGGGAAAATGATAAATATAAATCACAAAAAGAATTTTTTATTAATCCTGCAACACGGGAACGAACAATTGCGGGGGGAGAATTTGAAATTAAATTAAGAAATGAATTAAGTCAAAAGGCAATTGCGAAAGAATGTAAAGAATGGATTGAAAAAAAAGTAAAATTTAAATCATTAAAAAAATATTTACGCCCAAATGATGGTATATTTATAGAAAATGTTGGCTTTGATTCAGTTGCTTATCCCGGAGTTGATAGTTTTACCACTGATGGGTTAGGTTATGAAAAAAATAATAATTTAATTAATCCTATAATTCCAAAAATAACTGGGGAAAATGCAAAACAATATATTGATAGTTTTAATCAGGTTTGGAATAATGAGGAATTAGTCAAAGATGTAACCGAACAAGTAATTAATTATATTTCTTCCGTGCATGACGAGAATCCGCCAGAATATCTTTATTTTATCACTCTTTACAATATATTTAGTGAATTTTTAGAAGATATTTCTGAGGACAATATTGCAAATGAGAAAACTGGGTTTAAAGATACCATAATTTGGAAAACGATGTATAATTTTCAAAGGGATGCAGTTTTAGGGGCAATTAATAAATTGGAAAAATATAATGGATGTATTTTAGCGGATAGTGTGGGTTTAGGGAAAACATATACGGCACTTGGTATTATCAAATATTATGAACTTAGGAATAAAAAAGTGCTTGTATTATGTCCGAAACGGCTTTCTGAAAATTGGAATACTTTTGTATCTAATTATAAAACAAATATATTAAATGAAGACCGTTTTAATTATGATGTATTTTATCATACGGATTTATCGAGAGAGTCGGGAATTAGTAATGGTAAAGATTTAAGTTTAATCAATTGGGGAAATTACGATTTAGTTGTTATTGATGAATCACATAATTTTAGAAATAACACCGCTAGGGGAGATAGAGAAACTAGATATCAAAAATTAATGAGAAAGATAATAAAAGATGGTGTTCAGACAAAAGTTTTAATGCTTTCGGCAACTCCTGTAAATAATAAATTTTTAGATTTAAGAAACCAACTTGCTTTGGCTTATGAAGGTCAGAGTGAAAAATTTAGTAAAAAAATAGGATTAAATAAAAGTATTGAAACAATTTTTTCAGAGGCACAACGGGCTTTTAATGAATGGTCTAAAATGGATATAAATATAAGAACATCTGATAAATTATTAGATATGCTTAGTTTTGACTTTTTTGAAGTTTTAGATTCTGTTACTATTGCCCGTTCAAGAAAACACATTTTAAAATATTATGATACAAAAGATATTGGACCATTTCCAAAAAAGTTAAGCCCTATTAATATATCTGCGGAAATAACTGAAATAGATAATTTTATGAGTTTTGAAGAACTTTCTGAAATTTTAAATTCATTAAATCTTAAAATATACAATCCTTCCGAGTATATCATTAAAGAACGAAAGGAATACTATGAATCACTTTATGATACAAAATTAACAGAAAAAACCACTTTAAAACAGAGCACAAGGGAGTCGGGGCTTTTAAAATTAATGAAAGTAAATTTATTAAAAAGACTTGAGAGCTCAGTAGAATCATTTAAAATAACACTAAAAAGGCTTAATTATAGGTTAAAAATTACACTTGAATTAATTGAAAAATATAAACATGGAAAAAGGGCTAATCTCGAATATATAGAATCAAATAATTTTGATGGGGATAATTTAGATGAAGATTTTGAAAATTGTTCAACAATAGGGGATAAGGTAAAAATTAGTTTGGCGGATATGGATTATTTATCTTGGGAAAAAGAGCTTTACAAAGATTATGAGAAAATAAACAATTTAATCGATGAATTGGAAAAAATAAGTCCTGATAAAGATAAAAAATTAAATGAACTTATAAATTTGATAGAATATAAAATAAATAATCCGATAAATGAGGGGAATCGAAAGGTAATTGTATTTTCAGCGTTTGAAGATACAGTTCATTATATTTATGAGCATGTTTCGAAATACTTTAAAGAAAATTATGGAATTGACTCGGCATGTATTGGGGGAAGTAATAACAATAAATGCACTTTAAAAATTCAAAAAGATATGAATAATATTTTAATGCGTTTTTCTCCCAAATCTAAAAAACTAAGTGTAATATGTTCAAATAACAATAATAACAACACTAATATCAATGAAATTGATATATTGATTGCAACGGATTGTATTTCTGAGGGGCAGAATTTACAAGATTGTGATTATTTAATTAATTATGATATTCATTGGAATCCTGTTAGGATAATTCAGAGGTTTGGTAGAATTGATAGGATAGGCTCAGATAATAAAAAAATACAGTTGGTAAATTTTTGGCCCCCCGTTGATTTAGATGAGTGTCTAAATTTAAAACCCCGTGTTAAAGGAAAAATGATTGCTATATATTTAACTGCAACAGGGGAAGACGGGGATTTAGAATATAGAAAAAAACAACTTTTTAAACTTAGAAATGAAGTTATTGAGCTTGAAGATATGGATACAGGGGTTTCAATTACCGACTTAGGACTAAATGATTTTAGGATTGATTTAATTAATTATTTTAAAGAACATGGGGAAATTGAAAATGTTCCATTTGGATTACATGCCGTAGTTGAAAAAACCGAACATTTTAAATCGGGTGTGATATTTGCATTGAAAAATATAAACCAAAATGTGAATATTAATAATACAAATAGGCTACATCCGTTTTATTTAATCTACATTTCGGAAGATGGAAAGGTTATTTTTAATCACTTACAGGCAAAAGATATATTAGACACATTTAGAACATTGGCGAAAAATAAAAATAAACCAAATTATAAACTTTGCGATATTTTTAATAAAGAAACAAAAGACGGCTCTAAGATGGGTAAATATTCTGAATTATTGCAGAAATCAATAATGTCTATTGTGGAAGTAAAAGAAGAACAGGATATTAAAGGGATATTTAGTGCGGGGGGAACTTCCATAGGTAATAATTCAATTAAAGGACTAAATGATTTTGAATTAATATGTTTTTTGGTGATAAAATGATAACATTTCCAGAAAAGACAAAAATCTTTCAAAAAATTCCAAAAAATACTTTTTATGAAAATTGCGATATTGATAATATTATTAAAAAAAAATTTGTAGAATATATTGATTCAATCTATATAATAAATAAAATTTCAAAAGATACGGCGAATATAGAACCAACAAAAA
>OFBA01000125.1_pt1 | contig 11790 bp, 12 predicted proteins | sample 1520391 | NCBI WGS metagenome assembly OFBA01 (sample SAMEA3696446, study PRJEB22514) | metagenome | biome: water; feature: marine; material: hydrothermal vent | place: Pacific Ocean | collected 2014-08-12 | depth 1521 m
TTTGATAATAGTTAATATCAAACTTATAGAAAATAACATATAGTATGTTATAGCTACAATTATAAAAGTGATAAAAAGTAAAAGTTTAGAATTTATCATCATAGTTATATTAACTTATAGTATTTAATTCTGCTTCTACTTTTTTGAATTTTTCTTTTGCATCCTCTAGTGCTTTTTTGTTTGTTGCTATAACTTCAGGTTTAGCATTTGCTATAAATTTTTCATTACCTAACATACCATTTAGTTTATCAATCTCTTTTTGAAGCTTCTCTTTTTGTTTTGTAAGTTTGCTTATAATTGGTGCCATATCGATTTCACCTTTTGGTAGATAAACTTCAAGATTGTTTGATACATCTGTGATACTATTCTCTACTTTTGTATCTACAAACTCCACATCTTCTACTTTTGCTAGTTTTTCAATAAATCTTTTCCCAAATACTTCTATATCTTTAGCTAAAGAGAATTTGTCCCGATGGGTCAAATCTTGATTTGGGGTATCCATCGTGTGGCAACTCTTCTCTTGAGATGAAGATATATCTAATTTGATATAAGCTTTTTCTATCTTGCTATTTCCCATATCTATTACAACTTTTGCTCTTCTTAAACTTGTGATCGCTTCTTGAATAATATCAAACATATTTTCCACTTCTATATCTCTTTTGATATTTTTAGGAAAAGCATTTATCATCAAAGATTCGCCATCTTCAAGTGTAGTTCCGCTTAATTTATGATATAAATGATCTGCAATAAATGGCATAATTGGACTTATCATTTTAAGTGTCTCTTTAAATATAGCACCTAATTCTACTATACTTTCTTTACTAGCTTTACTATACTCTATACCCCAATCACAATATTCATTCCATACAAAATTATAAAGCTCTTTTGCCATCTCATCAAATTTGTAACTATCTATTTTTTCTCTGATTGTATCAACTGCAACACTAAGTCTGCTTTGCATATACTTCCCAAGTGGAGTTACAACTTCTATCTCATTTAGGTCTTTAAAAGTTTCTACATTTAGTTGTAAAAAGTTACTAGCATTATAAAGTTTGTTTGTAAAGTTTCTAAATTGTTCTAAATTTTTTGCACCTAATTTTATATCTCTTCCTTGAACTGCCAAGTAAGCTAAGGTAAATCTTATGATATCCGCACTATGCTCTTGCACCATATCAAGGGGATCTATCACATTTCCTTTACTCTTGCTCATCTTAGCACCTTTTTCATCTCTAACAAGTGCATGCATATAGATATCTTTAAATGGTAATTCTCCTGTAAAATGCTCACCCATCATCATCATACGAGCTACCCAGAAAAACATAATATCAAATCCAGTAATAAGTAAGCTATTTGGATAGAAATCTTTCATATCAGTATCATTGTAAAGCTCTTTTAGTTTACCGTTATTTCCCCAACCAAGTGGTGACATTGCCCACAAAGCACTACTAAACCAAGTATCAAGCACATCTGGATCTTGAGTGTAGTTTTTGCTGTTACATTTAGGACAACCATCTGGTGTATCTTTTTTATCTGCCCATTGATGATTGCAATCATTACAAGTAAATACAGGTATTCTATGCCCCCACCAAAGCTGTCTTGAGATACACCAAGGTCTAAGCTCATCCATCCAAGCTGTGTATGAGTTGATCCAATGTTTTGGGTGGAAGTTGTTATGTGCTTTTGTTTTGTCTATACTATTTTTTGCTATTTTTTCACTTAAAAACCATTGTTGAGATATAAAAGGTTCTACTATATTTTTACATCTATAACAATGCCCTACTTGATGGATATGCTCTTCTATTTTTACTATATGTCCTGCATTTTGTAATGCTTTTACAATAACTGGTCTAGCTTCCAATCGCTCAAGTCCTTCAAACTCTCCACAATAAGAGTTTAAAATACCTTTTTCATCAAATACTTTTATAAACTCTAAGTTGTGTCGTTTTCCTACTTCGTAGTCATTTTGATCGTGTGCAGGGGTAACTTTTACTACACCTGTTCCAAACTCCATATCTACATGCTCATCTGTGATGATTTTGATCTTTCTGTTTGTTAGTGGCAATATTACTTCTTTGCCAACTATATCTTTATATCGCTCATCATTTGGATGCACCATAATAGCAGTATCTCCAAAATATGTTTCAGGTCTAGTAGTTGCTACTTCAATACTTCCACTACCATCAGCAAAATTGTAAGTCATATGGTAAAATGCACCTTTTACCTCTTCATGTTCTACCTCTATATCACTTAATGCACCATCTTTTGTACACCAATTTACCATATAGTTATTTTGTGTAATATATCCTTGATTATAAAGCTCTACAAATGCCTCTTTTACCGCTTCCTTTAGACCCTCATCCATAGTAAATCTTTCGCGGCTCCAAGCTGGTGTAACACCTAATTTTCTCATTTGATGAACTATATTTCCCCCACTTGTCTCTTTTTGTAACCAAGCTCTTTTTAAAAACTCATCTCTTCCTATTTTTTCTTTTGTAGTTCCTTCGCTTAATAGCTGTTTTTCGACTACATTTTGAGTTGCAATTCCTGCATGATCAGTTCCTGGTTGCCAAAGTGTTTTAAAACCATCCATTCTTTTATATCTAGTAATAATATCTTGTAGTGTAAATGTAAGTGCATGACCTATATGTAAGCTTCCTGTTACATTAGGAGGTGGCATCATAATAGAAAAATTTTTTCCATCTTCTTGGATAGATTTGTTTCCATCTATCTCAAAATAACCTCTTTGCTCCCAAATTTTATAATATTTATCTTCTACTTCATGTGGATTGTATTTGTTACTCATAATTCAAATTCCTAATAGTGTGGTCTCTTTTTTTGCGATTATACCCAATCTTAGATAAATAAATTCTAATTTATTTGGATTTAACAAAAAATTAGATAAAATATTGCCCTTTAGAGGTTTTCTAACAGTTTAAAAATATTAGGAGTAATATAATTATGCAATTAACTGGTTCACAAATGATAATAGAAGCTTTACATAAGGAAAATACAGAAGTTGTATTTGGTTATCCTGGTGGGGCTATTATGAATGTATATGATGAGATATATAAGCAAGACTATTTTGAACATATACTAACAAAACACGAACAAGCAGCAGTTCATGCTGCAGATGCTTATGCAAGAAGCACAGGAAAAGTTGGAGTTGCAATAGTTACAAGTGGCCCAGGTTTTACAAATGCAGTTACAGGATTAGCTACTGCTTATACAGATTCTATCCCTATGGTTGTAATAAGTGGGCAAGTGCCAACACCTGTAATAGGAACTGATGCTTTCCAAGAGATAGATGCAGTAGGTATTAGTAGAAGTTGCACCAAACACAATTTTTTAGTAAATGATATCAATGAATTAAATCGTGTTTTAAAAATCGCATTTCATATAGCAAAAACAGGACGACCAGGACCTGTTCATATAGATCTACCAAAAGATGTATCTGCACAGTTGGGTGAATTTGATTATGATAAACAATGGGATCTTCCTACTTATAAGCCTACAATTAAAGGAAATAAACGACAAATCAAAAATGCTCTAAAACATATTAGCGAATCAAAAAGACCACTTCTGTATATAGGTGGTGGTGCTGTTTTATCTGATTGTTATGAAGATATTAGAAAATTTGTTCATACTACTAAAATTCCAGCAGTAGAAACACTTATGGCAAGAGGTGTTTTAAGTCATGATGATAAATACTCTTTTGGTATGTTAGGTATGCATGGAGAGTATGCTGCGAATATGGCTATGAGTCAAACAGATATGATTATAGCTTTGGGAGCAAGATTTGATGATAGAGTAACTGGTAGACTTGATGTTTTTGCAAAAAAAGCACATGTTGTTCATGTAGATATTGATCCTGCAAGTATCGCTAAGATAGTAAAACCAAACTATCCAATAGTTGGTGATCTAAAAGTTGTGATGAAGCAAATTTTAGAGTTAGTTGATGATTATCAATTCAACGACTACTCATCTTGGCACCAAAAACTACTAGATTATAGAAAAGAGCAACCACTAAAATATTTTGAAGATAGCGATAGATTAAAACCACAATGGGTTATCCAACGAACAGGAGAACTAATAGGTGATAAAGCACTTATCTCTACAGATGTTGGACAACATCAGATGTGGACTGCACAATTTTATCCATTTAGCAAACCAAGAACTTTTATGACAAGTGGTGGATTGGGAACTATGGGGGTTGGACTTCCATTTGCTTTAGGTGTAAAAAGAGCATTTCCAGATAAAATATCTGTAAATTTTACAGGTGATGGGTCTATTATGATGAATATTCAAGAGTTAGTAACAGCAACTCAATATAACTTACCTATGATAAATATTATTCTAAATAACAATTATCTAGGGATGGTAAGACAATGGCAAACAAGATTTTATGAAGATAGATTAGCTCAAACAGTTTTAGATACTCAAGCAGATTTTCAACTTTTAGCACAATCTATGGGTGGTGTTGGTTTTAGAGTTACTACAAAAGATGAGTTTGATAAAGCCTTAGATGAAGCTGTAAAATCAAATAAACCAGCTATTATAGAAGTGATGATAGAAAGAAGAGAAGAGGTGCTACCTATGGTGCCAAATGGTCATGCACTTGATGAGATGCTTTTGCTAGAAGGAGATAAATAATGAATAACTTAAACCATTTTTACGATAGTAGAAAAAGAAGAGAAGTTTTATCTGTAATTGTTATCAATAAAGAATCAGTTTTGAGTAGAATTGTAGATCTTTTTTCAGCAAGAGGTTACAATATAGATAGTTTAACAGTTGCTCCTGTTCCTAATAGTGAATATTCAAGAATTACAATTATCACTATTGGAGTAGTAAGAGTTATAGATCAAATCATCAAACAACTTAATAAATTAGTGCCTGTTTTAAAAGTGATTGAGCATAAAAAAGTTGTAGAAAAAGATACTGTTTTGATCAAAATACCTTTGGAACAAAATTTAAGTGATATAGATGTTTTAGCTCGTGCTTACAATGGAACAATACAAAATGTAACACAAGATGCTATTATTATATCAGCAACTGATGATCCAAATCGTATCGCAAATTTTATCAAAGTGATTGAAAGATTCAATCCAATAGAGATAGTGCGAAGCGGTGTAGTAGCAATAGAGAGATAAAGGATAAAAAATGCAATGTGAATTTCCAACTATAAATGAACCAAATGAAGAGATCAAAGAGATCTTACAAACATCTAAAAGTGTTGCTATTATTGGATGTAGTCCAAATGAAACAAAAGATAGCAACAAAGTAGCAAAATACCTTTTAGACAAAGGATATATAGTATATCCTGTTTATCCAAAAGAGGATGAAATTTTAGGGCAAAAAGTTTATAGAAGCTTACTAGATATACCTTATGATGTCGATATTGTAGATATTTTTAGAAAACCAGCTGTGATTATGGATGTAGTTAAAGCTGCTATTGAAAAAGGTAATATCAAATGTATCTGGTCACAACTAGGATTAGTCAATAACGAAGCTATGCAACTAGCAAAAGAACACGGTATGAAAACTGTGCAAAATCACTGCACAAAAATAGAATACCATAGATATTTTGATAATGATTAGATAAGGTAAAAAGTGTTAAAAACAGAGTTTGAAAAACTAGATCTAACTTTTGATGATAAGTTTTATAATAGATGTGATAAATTTATCTCATTGCTTCAAGATTGGGGTGCTGTGCATAACCTAACAGGTGCTTTATCACGAGCACAAATAGAGGCAAATATTATAGATAGCATATATCCTATAAAGTTTTTAAATGATTTTAACTCTTTAGCTGATATTGGCACAGGTGCTGGTTATCCTGGTATGTTATTAGCTATAGCAAAACCAGATAAACAGATTACACTTATAGAGCCTAAAGCAAAAAGGGTAGCTTTTTTAAATTTTGTTAAAAATACACTAGAGTTAAAAAATGTAGAGGTTATCCAAAATAGATCACAAGATATAAAACCTAAAAATTTTGATCTTATTACAAGTAGAGCTGTAACAAATACATCTTTACTTTTAAGTATTACCAATAATTTAAGTTATGAAAATACTGAGTATCTTTTTTATAAAGGTAGTTTATGTGATGAAGAGATAAGTGAAGCTAAAATTAAAAATTATGATATAATTGAGTCTGATAGATTTGACTCCTCGATAGTTCATTACATTAAAAAAGTAGATGATAAATTTTTAAGGGTAATAGCTAAGAGGAAAGATGAAAACACTTTATTGGTGATCAGTGCTTTTTACGACAGAAGATTAAAAAAAGGGAGCGAAGGCAGAGATGATTAGTTTTAAGTATGATAAAGAAGGGGATTTGCTGGAAATAAGGTTTTCTGAAAGTAAAGTTGCTGAGAGTGAATATTTAGAAGATGTAGGAGTAGTGCTTGATTATGATGAAAGTAATCGTATTGTTGCCATAGAGATTTTTTCATTTTCTAAAAGGAAGAGTATGGGAAATTTATCAGAGAAAGATGATTTACTGGAAGCTGTAGCGATTTAAGTTGCTACTACATTAATCTATTCTATTGAGGATATACAAGGAAGAGGTAATTAAAAAAATCATGAAAATATGTTGTAAGTAAAATCATCTAACCAATACACCAATAATCAATACATAAGGAATAAATAGCTATGTGTTCAAATAAGCGGGAACTTTCATTTAGTCTGGCCATCAATGATGCCTTGCACAATGCAATGGCGCTGGATGAGAAAGTCTTTGTTATTGGTCAGGGCGTGAAAAGTCCCTGGTACGTTGGCAATACAACGCGGGGACTGATTGACAGGTTTGGTGAAAAGCGCGTGATTGATACTCCTGTTTCTGAGAATGCCATTACTGGCGCGGCAGTGGGCGCTGCCCTGGCCGGTATGAGGCCGGTTGTAGTCCATCCCAGAATGGATTTTATGTTTTACGCGTTTGATCCCATCATTAATGAGGCGGCCAACTGGTATTATATGTTTGGGGGAACATTGTCTGTTCCTGTAGTTTTCTGGGGGATTATCAACCGTGGAGGAGAACAGGCAGCTCAACATTCCCAGGCTTTGCAGGCTATGCTGGCGCATGTGCCTGGCCTGAAAGTGGTTATGCCGTCAACCCCGTATGATGCCAAAGGCTTAATGCTTGCAGCTATCCAGGATGACAATCCAGTTGTTTTTATTGATGATAGATGGTTATATGGTTGTAAAGAAGCTGTACCAGAAGACCCATATATTGTTCCTATTGGCAAAGGCGTGGTAAAAAGGGAGGGCAAAGATGTAACACTGGTTTCCTGGTCATATATGATGGAAGAGGCAAAAAAGGCTGCTGAGGAACTTGCTTTGCAGTCCATTGATGTTGAGCTTATAGATTTACGTTCTTTAAAGCCTTTTGATAAAGAACTGATTTTGCGTTCAGTTAAAAAAACCGGAAGATTGGTTGTAGTTGACGGGGCATGGAAGACATGTGGCTTTGCTGCTGAAATTGCGGCCTGTGTGAGTGAGAGCCCGCTGGCTTTAGAGTTGAAAGCTCCCATTTGCAGAGTCTGTCTGCCTGACGTGCCTGCTCCTGCCAGCAGGGTTCTGGAGGAGGAGTACTATATCAAAGCTAAAGATATTGTGCATAAAATTTTGGCCCTTTTTAGTTTCTAGTTTTTGGTTGTAGGATTATTTTTGTTAACCTGTCACTGCCCACTGTCATTGTCACTAAATTGTTGCGTTTCGGAAAAGTCTGTGCCCGAAAGTACTTGACGCTATTTCCAGGCCAGGCGCTCAAAAACAAAAATTGGTCTCAAGGACCCAAGTAACAGCAAATTTAAAAGAAAGGAAGGGTTATGATATGCAGAGTACAAGAGAAAAGATTGAAAGGATTGATCTTGACGTGTTGCCAGAAGAGGCAAGGAAGGAATTGAAGAATTTTTATAATTATTTGCTTGTTAAATATGGCAGAGAAAGCAAGGAGTTAAGAAAAAGGTTATTTTTTGAATCAGTAAGAAGGCACGCCTTTGTTCTTCCTGAAGACTATAAATTTGATAGGGAAGAGTTGCATGAAAGGTAAAATTTTTCTCGATTCAAATTTATGGGTGTATTTATACTCTGATAGAGATAAGGGAAATATAGTAAGAAATATTATAGAGGACTATTTTATAGATATAGTACTTAGTGCTCAGGTATTGGGAGAATTTTTTAATGTCCTTACAAGAAAAATTATGCGAACAAAGAAAGAAGCAAGGGAGATAATTTCAGATTTAGCTATGAATTTTGAGGTAATAGAAATTGACAAATCGCTTGTATTAGAGGCAATGGAAATAAGTATTAGATATAAGTACTCATATTGGGATAGTCTTATTGTTGTAGCAGCTTTAAGAACTGGCTGCTCAATATTATATACAGAAGATTTGCATGATGGGCAGATAATTAATGGAAGATTGAAAATAGTAAATCCCTTTAAAGAGAAGTAGCGTAATTGGTTTAAAAAACTGCAGTAGAGTTTTAAAATGAGTGTTGATTATTCACAGGTGACAGAAACTGCTGGCGATGAAATTTCCAGAGAGCAGCTTTTGCGGCTGCAAACAAGATATTATTTTGCAAGCCAGTATTGCAAGGATAAAGATGTTCTGGAGGTAGCTTGCGGAACAGGACCGGGACTTGGGATTTTACAAAAGATCTCTAAAAAGATTGTTGCTGGAGATTATTGCCCATCTCTCCTTTTGACGGCTTTCAGTCATTATGGCCACCGGATCCCTTTTTTGCGTTTTGATGTCCATTTTTTACCTTTTAAGAATAATTCTTTTGATGTTATAATTTGTTATGAAGCTATTTATTATTTTAAAAATCCTGACATTTTTGTTCAGGAGTGTAATAGGTTATTGCGTCAAAAAGGCAAATTAATACTTTGTACTGCTAACAAAGACCTGCCAGACTTTAACCCCAGCCCGCATAGTTATTTTTATTTTTCTCCTATAGAATTTAAAGAACTGTTAGAGTCTCAAAAATTTCAAATTCAGTGCTTTGGAGATTGTCCTGTTGATTACAAAAGTATAAAGCAAAAGGCATTGTCTTTTGTTAAAAGGATGATGGTAAAGTTTAACCTTATGCCTAAGACTATGGCAGGAAAGAAGTTGTTTAAAAGAATTGTTTTTGGAAAATTGGTGAGTATGCCTCATGAACTAACCTGGAGTGATAACTGTTTTCTTCCTGAAAAAATAAACGCAAATACAATAGATAAGCGTCATAAAGTTATTTTTGTCGTTGCTGAAAAGATATAATGTATTGATATAAAAAGTCGCCTGCAAAAAGTAAATATGTTGGGGACAGGCGAACGAGCGTTGTGATGGTTGTAACCATTTGAAATCATTAGGCGTTCGCCTGTCCCCGCAAGCTATAATTTGTGAGTTTCGACTTTTTGCAGGCGACTCATAAAAGGAGGAATAAATGTCTTATAAAGTAAAATTTGTTGATCCTGTGCGCAATTATCACATGATTAAAGATGAAATTGATGCTGCTTATTTTAGTGTTATGGAACGCGGTGATTATATTGATCGTCAGGATTTAAGACAGTTTGAAGAAAATCTGGCTAAATTTGTAGGTACAAAATATGCAGTGGGAGTAAACAGCGGCTATGATGCCCTGCACCTTTCATTGCGTGCCGCTGGAATAGGCCCGGGTGATGAAGTGATTGTTCCTTCCCATACCTTTGTGGCATCCTGTTCAGCCGTAGTCAATGTAGGAGCAACACCTGTTCTTGTGGATGTGGGCAGGGATTTTAATATTGATGTGGATAAAATTGAAGAAGCCATTACAGAACGAACACGGGCTATTATGCCTGTGCATTTAAATGGTTATATGGCAGATATGGTCAGGGTGATGGAAATTGCTGAGAAGTACAATCTGGTGGTTGTGGAAGATGCCTGTCAGAGTCTGGGCGCGTCCATGAATGGCAAAAGGGCTGGCTCCTGGGGGCTTACCGGGTGCTGGAGTTTTTATCCCTTCAAGATTTTAGGCGGTTATGGAGATGGCGGGGCAATTACCACCAATGATCCAGATGTGGCTCTTTTTGCAAGAAGGATGCGTTTTAACGGCGAGGACAGGGATACGGGCGAGTATCATGGACATGGCTTTACCTGTCTGCTGGATAATCTGCAGGCTGCTTTTCTGGATATTAAACTTCGTCATTTGCCCGATTGGATAGTCAGGCGCCAGGCCGTAGCTAAAATGTACCATGATGGCCTGTCTGATTTGCCCGACCTTATGTTACCTCATTATGACGATCCCAGGCGGGATCATGTTTATCAAAATTATGTGGTTCGTTCCAGACAGGGAGATAAATTTTCTGATTATTTAAAGAAAAATGGTATTGAAGTGCTTATTCAATTCCGAAAACCATATTATAAGCACGAGGCATTGAACTTGATTGATCGGGGTTTTCCTGAAACCGAGGCTTTGAGCAGAGAAGTTTGCTCTTTGCCTATGAATGTTGAAATAAGTGATGAAGAAGTGGAATACGTGATCAAGGTAGTGAGGTCTTTTTATGGCAAGTAAATTGAGTTTAAGTTATCGCCATGAGTGGGTGGCTCAATCAGAGATCCGGAATATGTCCATTGAATGTGACAGACTGGGAGGGATTAATCTTTCCCAGGGAGTTTGTGATCTGGAAGTGCCCGCTGTTGTCAGAATGGGGGCGAAACAGGCCATTGATGATGGCGTAAATGTTTATACCCGTTATGATGGCCTGGATGACCTGCGTCAGGCCATAGCCAGCAAACAGAAGAGATTCACCGGTATGGATGTTGATCCGGAAAGGGAGGTTGTTGTAAGCGCTGGCACCACTGGCGCGTTTTATTGTGCCTGTCTTGCCCTGCTTAATCCCGGGGATGAGGTTATTTTATTTGAGCCATATTATGGTTATCATGTCAGCACATTAATTGCTACGGGTGCTGTGCCTGTTTATGTTTCTTTGCATGAGCCTGATTGGTCTTTTTCTCTGGCTGAACTGGAAGCAGTGGTAACTGAAAAGACAAAGGGTATCATGATTAATACGCCTGCCAACCCCAGCGGCAAGGTGTTTAGTTATGAGGAACTTCTGCTTATTGCCCGCTTTGCGGAAGAATACGACTTATTTGTTTTTACGGATGAAATTTATGAGCATTTTACCTATGATGGCTTAAAGCATATTGCTCCCGCAACTCTTGAAGGGATGAGAGAGAGGACAATTACCATTTCTGGTGTGTCCAAGTGTTTTAGCGTAACAGGCTGGAGAATTGGTTATTGTATTTGTGATGCAAAATGGGCTAAGACCATAGGCTATTTCAATGATCTAATCTATGTTTGTGCGCCAGCACCTCTACAGATGGGCGCTGCCAGAGGGCTTTTAGAGCTGGACGAAAATTATTATCATCAAATTGTACAAAGTTACACAGTGAAGCGTAATATGTTGTGTGATGCACTGGGAGAAGCAGGTCTTACTCCATCCATTCCAGAAGGCGCGTATTATGTTCTGGCAGATATTTCACGTTTGCCTGGCAATACAAGCAAGGAAAAGGCCATGTATTTGTTAGAAAAGACAGGTATTGCCTGTGTGCCGGGGCAGGCCTTTTATCATGATGATCGGGGTGAGAATCTGGCCAGATTTTGTTTTGCTAAAGAAGATAGCATAATTGAAGATGCGTGTAACCGTTTGAAAAGCATTGAATTGTAGGGCAGAAGGCAGATGGATGAAGGATGAAGTAGGGTGCATCCGCCACTAGCGGGATAGTCATAATCCGCCCGAATTGACTTACCGCTAAAGTACTTGCGTGG
>OFBA01000127.1_pt1 | contig 11760 bp, 11 predicted proteins | sample 1520391 | NCBI WGS metagenome assembly OFBA01 (sample SAMEA3696446, study PRJEB22514) | metagenome | biome: water; feature: marine; material: hydrothermal vent | place: Pacific Ocean | collected 2014-08-12 | depth 1521 m
TATTTACAACTTCTTTATCTACTTGGTTTAATAATGTTTCAATAGTAGCTTTTGTATCATCATTTAAAACAATATCTTCAAAACCTTTTTTTGCATCTATTAGTTCAAATATTTTTTGTTCACTTACAATATCGTTTATTTTTATTTTATTTATAATTATTATAATTTATATTTGGTGGATTATGAACATAAAATTACACAATGGGATTAATGAATGTGAGATATACCTAATAGGCACGGCACATGTTTCGGGCGATAGTATAGATAAGGTGGAAAAATCGATATGCGAGATAAACCCTGATTTAATAGCCGTTGAGCTTGATAGAGATAGATTTTTTGCAATAACTAAAAATAATACAGATAACACGAATAACCACAAAAAAATAGATTTAATGAAAATAATAAAAGAAGGAAATATTGGTCTTTTTTTAGTGCATACTCTTTTAGCGAATTTTCAAAAAGATATAGGGGAGAAATTTGGTATAAAACCCGGTAGCGAAATGAAAAAGGCGATAGATTTAGCAATGGCATATAATAAACCCATGTCATTAATAGATAGACCGATAAATATTACTTTAAAAAGAGCAATACAATCACTGTCATTTAAGGAAAAAATACAAATTATAGGGAGTTTTATTGGTAATGATAAAAATATTGATTTAGACGAAAAATCCATAAATGAAATGGTAGATAATGCCGAGGATTTGATAGAGGTATTAAAAGAATTATCTCCTACGATATATGGGGTTTTAGTCGATGAACGGGATAAATATATGGCAAAAAATATATATGAGCTCAGTAAAGAAAAAGAAAAAATACTGGTAGTTGTAGGAGCGGGGCATTTAAAAGGTATCGCCAACTATTTAAAAAAGCTTGAAAATAATGAAATTGATATAAATTTAAAGGAGCTAACGGAATTAAAAAAAAGTAAAAATTACTTTAAAATAATTATTTCTTCGTTAATTGTAGCAATTATATTATGGGGATTTTGGGTAATTGCATCAGACCCAGAAGCTCTAAAAAAGCTCACGATTGAATGGATACTTATAAATGGTGGTTTATCTGCCATTGGGGCAATCCTTGCAAGAGGCAAAGTTCCTTCTATTGTTGCGGCATTTTTAGGAGCTCCCATAACTTCACTAATACCAATTATAGGAGCAGGATATATTGCTGGATTAGTTGAGCTAAAATATAGGGAAATTACCTCCGACGATATCGACGAGCTTTTAAATTCGGACAATATAAAAAATTTAATGAAAAATAACAATGCTATGAGAGTTTTAATGGTTGCCACACTTTCTAGTATTGGAAGTGCTATTGGAACTTTTTATTTTGTTCCGAGATTTTTAGGGCTGTAATTTAAATACAAAAGAAAAAAATGTAAAATTTTTTCATTAGAAACACTAATATCAGTTATAACTATTACTCATTCCATTCCTCATAAATATTTATATCTTCTCCACCATAAGCTCCATCAAACCTATCGATTTTAACTATTGCGGGGAGTTTTATTGCAGTCCCCGTAATCACAGCTTCACCAATACCAAGTGATGCAAGGTCTTTTACTAAATCTTCCCCTAAATCCTCAGAAGCCTTTTGAATATATTTCTGGTCTTCTGGTTCTACTATTCTAAGTATAACCTTTGTGTTCGTCTGACTCAAAACATCTTCATTTAATTTTTTTGGTTGCTGTGTAATTATTCCTAATCCTACTCCAAATTTTCTACCCTCCCTTGCTATTTTTCCAAGCCAATAGGACGCATCGGTTTCTTTATTTTTTGGAATGTATATATGTGCCTCCTCAACAATCATGACAATTGGTTTTGTAAGTGCTGGAAATTTAGATTCCAATTGATATGCCGTGTTTCTCGCGGAGCTCCGTATCTTCTCATCATGATGATATAAATCTCTTTTTGATTTTGCATATAATATTCTTTTTGTTAATAGTTGTTTTGAAATGTATGAAACTAATGCTATCATCTGATTTACTTCAAAACCGCTTAAATCAATTATATTTAATTTGCCCCTTTGGAAATTCTCAATAATGTCTCCTTCTGTAATATTAGCTGAGAATCCCGCTTCAAAATCTCCAATAGCATCTAATACTGTGAGTAGTATGTCAGTATCCTCTTTATCCAGCTTCCTATTATCGTATTTGTTTTTTATGTGGTTGTAATATTTTACCTCCCATCCAACAACAGAATTATTTACCCATTCACTAATCAAATCCCTCACTGTTTCAACAAATCTTTTACCTCGATATTCTTTATATTCTTCTTTTTCTTTCTGCTTTATTGTGTGGAATGCCATGTTTAAAAATATTCTTTCTTTTCTGCTATCTTCTTTAAGTCCTATTAAGTCAGCAAATTCCGATGAAGACATAATCGAAGGGTCTAATTTTGCAGGCATGGGATTTAATTTACCTTCCATATCCTCATGACGCATTGACATATATTCCCCATGCGGGTCCATAATTACAGCAGTTGAATTTATTTTTGCGAGCTCCCTACATAATACCGCAATTGTATTTGACTTACCACCACCAGTGACAGCCAAAACTGCAAAATGCCTTGAAATAAGCTTATTTGTATTTAAATACACCCTCACAGAATCCCGAGTTAGTAGATGTCCCACATTCAAACCTTTATTGTCATAATATAGCCGTGCCAATATGGAATCATCCCCCAAAAGTGCTTCACTATTAGGTTTTATTGGACTTCTATTTGGAAATAAATTGTGCCCGTTCAGAGCTCCCACGATAGAAACCCCGCCCAATAATTTATCGTCCATTGCTTTGATATTTTTAACAGTCCCTAATACATCAATATCATCAATATTTTTAAGCAATACAAATTCTCCGAATCTTATTTTTTTATCACATAGTATTTGACATTCTGATATGCTTGTATCTCCATAAACTACGCCTACTTTATCCATTAACACCACCATAGCAAGTATATGATTAAATATAGATAAAAATAATAATATTGAAGAAAAAAAACTAGAACTAACAGATGAGAAATGCGAGAAATGCAAATCTCCTATGGCCAAAAAAACCGGCAAATATGGCCCCTTCTTAGGATGCTCTGCTTATCCAAAATGTAAAAATATAAAAAAATTTACATACAATTTAACCTATGATGAGTTTACTCAAAACTTAGAAAAAGTTTATGCTGTTGCTAAAGCATTTGAAAATATTGGAGAAGCAGTAAAACAAATACCAAAAGAGATAACAACACTATATCCTGATATTCCATGGAATGAAATAGCTAAAATGAGAGATATTTTAACACATCATTATTTTGGTGTTGATGATAAAATATTATGGGACACGTTAGATGAAGATTTTGATGAATTTGAAAATATTATAAATGAAATATTGAGAAAATGATAAAATTAATTTTGAAAAATCAAGACAAAAAAGATTTTAGTTTATTTGATAAGATAGATATTAACATTAAAAACAGTAGTTTGTTGTTTGGTGAATTATTAGATACTATAGATGATTGCAAGATGAGTATAAAGGTTATTGATGTTAGAAAACAATATTAAGGAAATAGCTTTAAATAGTTTTGAAGAGTTTGAAGAAATTGCTCAAAATATAATAAATAATAAAAAACAAAATTCATCAAATATTTTATTTCGTGGACAAGCTAATCACAAATGGTTATTACAAAGTACACTTGAAAGATATAATGATAATAAAAAAATGTCAGTAGATGAATATTGTATGATATTACAAAAAATAAAACAAAAATTTGAAAAATTTACACCAAAAACTTGGCAATTTAATTGCTCCTCGTATAATGGTACTTTTATACCGCCTATAGGTTATGAGTTTATGAGTTATATTAGACATCTCGGTTTTCCTACTCCTATACTAGATTGGAGTAGAAACTATAATATAGCTTCTTTTTTTGCTTTTGAAGATAAAACAGATTCTAAATCTGTTTCAATATATATTTATCAGGAATATAAAAATGATTCAAATTTAAAAGGTGGAATAGATAGTTTTCCATTTTTAAGTAATTTAACTAAAGATATTAATACACATGAAAGACATATTTTACAAGAAGCGGAATATACGATTTGTAGAAGAAATATAAATAAACAACAATACTATGTATCACATGAACTTGGTTTTAGAAGAAATTTACAAGGACAAGATGAATGCATAAAATATATTATCCCACGTAATGAACGATTAAAAGTATTAAAGAAACTTGATAAAATAAATATTAATAAATTTAGATTATTTAATGATGCTAATAGTTTAGCAAAAAAGTTATATGTAGATGAATTTATTTTAAAAGGAGTTGAATAATGAGGAATATAATATTAATCTTACTTATATTTCTAAACATAAGTTTATATTCTAATACTTTAAAAAAAGCTCAAAAATTATGCGAGAATAATGAAAGTACAAAAGCTATAATGATATATAAAATGTTGTCAAATAATGGTAATACTGAAGCTACCGAGGAATTAGTTAAAATATATGATTGGGGAAAATGTAAAACTAAAGTAAATTATAAAAAATCATTTTTTTATTTAAGTATACTTGCTAAAAAAGGTGACAAAGATGCTATTTCTGCTATTGCCACTAGGTATATAATAGGAAATGGTATAAAAAAAGATTTAGATAAAGCAGAATATTGGCTTACTAAATATAATAATATATCAGATGCTAAAATTCAATATGATATAGCAACACAATTTAGTATATTTGGAGCACACGATAAGGCATTAAAATGGTATTTAAAATCTGCAAAACAAAATTATATCGAGTCTTTCTATTGGCTTGGAAAGATATATTTCTATGGTTATGGTACTACTTTAAAAAATCCAAAAGAAGCTTTATTTTGGTGGGAAAAAGGTGCTAACTTAGGAAATTATGCTTGCATGGAAGAAACTGCTGAAATTTATTATAATAGTCACTATGGTCTTGCTAATGAAAGTAAATATTTTTATTGGATGGAAAAAGCTGCAATGAAAAAATCTAGTTATAAAACTCAATATTATTTAGCACTATCATATTTTGATAAAAATAATAAAAATAGAGCTGCTTACTGGGCAAAAGAAGCTTACACAAATGGGTGTAAAGATGCAAAAAAATTTTGGGATAAAGAAAAGCTTTGGCAATATACTGTATCCAAATCCAATATTAATAAATTAAATATAAAATTAACAAGTAGTAATACATTAATCAATGATGATATTAAAGATAAATTAAATCACTTAAAGTTAGTTAAAGTTAACTCTAAAAATTGGCTTTTTATAATTGCAACCGAAAATTATATTTATACCGATAAAGTCAAATATTCAAATAATAGTGCAAAAGATTTTTTACAAGTTGCTCAAAAAACCTTAGGAATATCAAAACGAAATACATATAATCTAATAGGTGCTAAATCTACAAGTGGAGCAATAAAGGATAATCTATCACTTATGCTTAAAAATGTCAAAAAAGGTGATACTATATATTTTTATTATAGCGGGCATGGAATACCAATATTACCTGACAATGAGCCTTATATTTTACCAAAAGATAAAATACCTGAAATGATAGGTAAAGATAAGTTTTTTAAATTATCAAATATTTATAAATTACTTTCCAATAGTAAAGCTACTAAAGTAATCGCATTTGTAGATAGTTGTTTTAGTGGTGCAACAGATGGTAAAAGTATTATAAAAGGCGTAGCAGCTTCAAGACTTGTACCTAAAAAAGTAACTTTTGATAAATCCAAGATGGTAGTATTAACAGCTGGAAAAAATAAACAATATTCAAATATGTATGAAGCTAAAGGACATAGACTTTTTAGTTATTTTGTTATGAAATCATTACTTAAAGGTAAAACAAATATAAATGATATTTATAGAGAAGTTTATACAAATGTAAAAGATGAATCATATAAAATGGGTGATATGAAAATACAAGAGCCAACTATCGATGGTAACTTAGAATTGAAATTATAGGGGTAAAAATGATAACTTATAATCCTGATTATTTAGACAATACAGATATATTTACTTCAAATGAGATAAAACTTTTAGAAGAGTTAAATCAAAAAGTTTCACTAGAAAAATTTTTGAATAATAAAAGCTATATAGACAAGTTTGGTTTAGATTTTATATATACATCAGCACTTATTGAAGGTAATACTTACGATAAACTAGATACTCAAGCATTGATAGAATATGGAAGAACTGCAGGTGGTAAAAAATATAGTGATGCTAAAATGATCTTAAATTTACGAGATGCTTATGATATATTTATGACACAAGATTTAAAACCAGATAAGCAAACTTTAAAAGATCTACATTTTATTTTATCATCTGAGATGATACCTGAAAATAAAAGGGCATTGCCACGAGATAGTGAAGTTGTAATTACTGGATCTAATTATATCCCACTAGCAACCAAAGAAAAACTTGATGATGAGTTAAATTATCTCTTTAAAATAAGCAATACGATAAAAAATCCATTTGACAAAGCGATATATTTGCACAATAATCTAGCGTATCTTCAATATTTTACAGATTGTAATAAAAGAACTGCTAGGATGATGTTAAATATTGTTTTAAAAGATCACTCTAAAATGATCTATATCCCAGATGAACAAAGTATAAAAGAGTATTTAAAATCGATAGTGAATTATTATGAAACAGGAGATTATACTTTATTTAAAAATTATCTTATTAATAGTTATAAAAAAGTAATTGAGATGATACTAGAGATAGAACAATCAAGAGAAAATGAAAAAAATCTTAGAAAATAATTAAAAAAGGAAATAAAACCAATGGAAATATTACCAGCGATAGATTTAAAAGATGGAAAAGCAGTCCGATTAAGCAAAGGTCTAATGGATAGTGCAAAAATATATAGCGATGAGCCATGGCAAGTAGCAAAACGATTTGAAGAGTTAGGAAGTAAATGGATCCATATAGTTGATCTAAATGGTGCTTTTGCTGGAGAACCAGCAAATTTAGAACAGATTAAAAAAATTCGTCAAAACTGTAATCTAAAAATGGAACTAGGTGGTGGTATCAGAGATGAAGATACTATTAAGATGTATTTAGAACTAGGTGTTGATAGACTTATCTTAGGAAGTATTGCTGTTAAAGATCCACAATTTGTAAAAGATATGGCAAGTAAATATCCAATAGCAGTAGGAATTGATGCCAAAGATGGTATGGTAGCAGTTGAAGGATGGGCAGAGGTATCTTCTATGAAAGCAGTTGATTTAGCAAAAGAGTTTGCTAGTGCTGGTGTTGAAGCTATTATATGCACAGATATTAGCAAAGATGGTATGCTTTGTGGTGTAAATGTAGAATTTACTCAAGATATAGCACTTGCAAGTAAAGTTGATACAATAGCATCTGGTGGGGTAAAAGATATTCAAGATATTAAAAACTGTAAAGCCAATGGAAACATAGCAGGTGTAATAGTTGGAAAAGCTTTTTATGAAGGCACTTTAGATTTAGAAGAGGCTTTTAAAATTTTAGAAGCCTAAAGTTGTTACCATTTTTTAAGATGGTAACTTAAACTGATTGAGCATCATCTGCCCATCTTCACTAAAAAACATATAATAAAGTAGATCTTTTTTAACACTCAAATCTGTTAAATATCTAATAGCAAGATTTGCTTGAAATGAAGCTATTTGCATAACAATAGCAGTAGTAATACCCTCTGGCACTCTTTGTTGAATATTCATAATCGAACTAAATTTAACTTTATCAAAAAAACAAACTTGCCCATGAAATTGCTCCACACTACCATATATCCAAGGTGTATTTTGTTTTTTAGCATATTTATCTATCTCATCTCTTACTATTAGATTATCTGTAGCATCTAAAATCAAATCTATTTTTGGTGTGCTGTTAAGTTTTGTATATTCTTCAAATGATATATTATATGATGTAACTTGAACATAAGGGCAACGACTCTCTAACACATCTTTTAAAACATCAGCTTTATTTTTATCAATATCTGACATAGTAAATGCGATTTGTCTATGGATATTATGTATAGCTACTGTATCAAAATCTATTAATGTAATCTTACCAATACCACTAGAACCTAAAGCTATTGCCAAACTTGATCCCAATCCACCAGATCCAACAATCAAAATATGTTTATTTTGTAAATTGTTTTGGGTTTGTTCACCCCATAATTGTATCTGTCTATCAAAATATTTATCCATATATCACTTCCATCAGATTAATTTTAAACTAATCATAACAAAATATATCTTAGTTAATAATTTTCTAAGCAAAATTTATATATAATCCATAACTTTTTTCAGATAAATTATTCTTTCTGAGATTAGGTAGTATTGAAATAGTATATGCTATTTCGTAAGAGAAGCCTGAGCGATGCGGTTGTGTTTACTGCACAAATAATCGTTACAAACCAAATTTTAAAGGAAAGAGATGCCTACAATCAATCAATTGATTAGAAAAGAGCGAAAAAGAATTATCAAAAAATCTAAATCGCCTGCATTGGACAGTTGTCCACAAAGAAGAGGAGTATGTACAAGAGTATATACAACAACACCTAAAAAACCAAACTCAGCTTTAAGAAAAGTTGCAAAAGTAAGACTTACTACAGGTTTTGAAGTTATTTCGTATATCGGTGGAGAAGGACATAACCTTCAAGAACATAGTATCGTGCTTGTTCGAGGTGGTAGAATCAAGGATTTACCTGGGGTTAAATACCATATCGTTAGAGGTGCATTAGATACAGCTGGTGTTGCAAACAGAACTGTTGCAAGATCTAAATATGGAACTAAAAAGCCTAAAAAATAAGTAAAAGGATTAGATAATGAGAAGAAGAAAAGCTCCCGTAAGAGAAGTAATGGCTGATCCTATTTACAATAGTAAAGTGATCACAAAATTTATAAATGCAATTATGCTAGATGGTAAAAAATCTATTGCACAAAAAATTATGTATGGTGCAGTGGTAAACCTTGACAATAGAGGTGAAGAAAAAGGTATAGATATCTTTGAAAGAGCTATTGAAAATGTAAAACCATTAGTAGAAGTAAAAAGCAGAAGAGTTGGTGGTGCTACATACCAAGTGCCTATGGAAGTAAGACCAGTAAGAAGACAAACACTTGCTCTTAGATGGCTAATCGAAGCTGCTAGAAAAAGAAATGAAAGAACTATGGTAGATAGACTTGCAAATGAACTTTTTGAAGCTGCAAACGAAAGAGGTGCATCATTTAAGAAAAAAGAAGATGTTCATAAAATGGCTGAAGCAAATAAAGCATTTGCTCACTATAGATGGTAGGATTATAAGATGGCAAGACAAACACCACTTAAAAGAGTTAGAAATATCGGTATTGCTGCACATATTGATGCTGGTAAGACTACTACAACTGAAAGAATTTTATTCTACACAGGTGTTTCACATAAAATTGGAGAGGTTCATGATGGAGCTGCTACAATGGATTGGATGGAACAAGAACAAGAAAGAGGGATTACAATTACAAGTGCTGCGACAACTTGTTTTTGGCCACATCCTAAAACAAATGAAAAACTACAAATCAACATAATAGACACTCCGGGCCATGTTGACTTTACTATTGAAGTTGAAAGATCTATGAGAGTTCTTGATGGTGCTGTAGCTGTATTTTGTTCAGTTGGTGGAGTTCAACCACAATCTGAAACTGTTTGGAGACAAGCAAACAAATATAGAGTTCCAAGAATGATTTTTGTAAATAAAATGGATAGAACTGGTGCTGATTTCTTTATGGTTGAGGAGCAAGTTGCTTCAAGACTAAAAGCAAATCCTGTGCCTATTCAGATACCTATTGGTGCTGAAGAAAATTTCAAAGGAGTAGTTGATTTAGTAAAAATGAAAGCTATCGTTTGGGATGATGATGCTGCAATGGGATCAAACTACCATATAGAAGATATTCCAGAAAATCTACAAGATTTAGCTGAAGAATATAGAGAAAAAATGATAGATGCTGCTGCAACTGCAGATGATGAGTTGATGGAAAAATACCTTGAAGGTGAAGAACTAACAGAAGATGAGATAGTATCTGGTCTTAAAAAAGGTTGTTTATCTATGGAGATTACTCCTATGACTTGTGGAACAGCATTTAAAAATAAAGGTGTTCAAACACTTCTTGATGCAGTTGCACAATATATGCCATCTCCACTTGAAGTTGAAGATATCAAAGGTGAAACACAAGATGGTGAAGATGTGATTGTTCCTTCAACAGATGATGGTGAAGTAGCAGGACTTGCATTTAAAATTATGACTGATCCATTTGTTGGACAACTTACATTTGTTAGAATCTATAGAGGTATCTTAGAATCTGGAACTTATGTGATGAACTCTACAAAAATGAAAAAAGAAAGAATCGGAAGACTTCTTAAAATGCACTCAAACAACAGAGAAGAGGTTTCACAACTTTATGCTGGTGAAATTGGTGCAGTTGTTGGTCTTAAAAATACAATCACAGGTGATACACTAGCAAGTGAAAAAGATCCAGTTATTTTAGAAAGAATGGATTTCCCAGAACCAGTTATCTCTGTTGCAGTTGAGCCTAAAACAAAAGCTGACCAAGAAAAAATGGGTATTGCTCTTGGAAAACTAGCACAAGAAGATCCATCTTTTAGAGTTGAAACAGATGAAGAATCTGGTCAAACTATCATCTCAGGTATGGGTGAACTTCACCTTGAAATTCTTGTAGATAGAATGAAAAGAGAATTTTCTGTAGAAGCTGAAGTTGGAGCTCCACAAGTTGCTTATAGAGAAACAATTAAAAATGGTGTTCAACAAGAATATAAATATGCAAAACAATCAGGTGGTAAAGGTCAATACGGTCATGTATATCTAAAAATTGATCCAATGTCTCCTGAAGAAACAAATGAAGAAGGTTTTGAATTTATATCTGAAATCAAAGGGGGAGCTATTCCAAAAGAGTATATTCCTGCTGTTGAAAAAGGGTGTAGAGAAACTATGCAAGCTGGTATTTTAGCTGGTTATCCTATGGTTGATATTAGAGTAACTGTTTATGATGGTTCTTACCATGATGTCGATTCATCTGAGATGGCATTTAAACTTGCTGCTAGTATGGGATTTAAAGCTGGATGTCGTCAAGCTGCTGCTAATGCATGTATCCTTGAACCTATGATGAGAGTTGAGATTGAAACTCCTGAAGATTATATGGGTGATGTTATTGGTGATATCAATAAAAGAAGAGGTCAAGTTCAATCTATGGATGATAGAGCTGGAGTAAAACTTGTAGTTGCTTTAGTTCCATTGGCTGAGATGTTTGGTTATTCAACTGACCTTAGAAGTATGTCTCAAGGTAGAGCTACTTACTCTATGATTTTTGATCAATATATGGAAGTTCCTAAAAATGTTGCTGATGAAATCATGAAAAAAAGAAATGGGTAAAACTGTTTCTTTTTCTAAAAAATAAAAACTAATAAGGGTTTAGAAAAATTTCTAAATCCTTATAAATTTTCTAAATAATATTCCAAATTTTTTATATGTGTTAAAAATCAAATAATATACAAAATTATGTAGACTATATATAATCTTAAATTCCATCTTCCTCATCTAAATTTTCTTCATCTTGCAAATCTTTTAGTAATTCTCTTACTAGCATATCTAATAATTCATCACTAGTATTATCTGGCTTTTCCTGTTTTGTGCGTTAAGAAAAACTAAATTTATAAATCCCTTAACCAAGGGCTTTATAGTGTATAAAAAATCTATTTTGTGTGCCTCAAGGTTAA
>OFBA01000128.1_pt1 | contig 11641 bp, 11 predicted proteins | sample 1520391 | NCBI WGS metagenome assembly OFBA01 (sample SAMEA3696446, study PRJEB22514) | metagenome | biome: water; feature: marine; material: hydrothermal vent | place: Pacific Ocean | collected 2014-08-12 | depth 1521 m
CCCTTCATAATATGTATTATATATTATTGATGCTTTAATATTTTTCGACAACCTCAATTTAACCAAAAAGTATATATATTACTTCATGCATTTATAAATATGTCAAAGTGCGGAGGTGGTCGAGCCTGGACTATGGCGCCGGACTTGAAATCCGGTGGGGCTTTGCCCCGCAAGGGTTCAAATCCCTTCCTCCGCGCCTTTTTATTTTAGACAATTATATTTATAGATTGAAATATTTGAGTGATAGCGTGGAGAACTTTCAAGAAAAAGTTAATTTAATTTGGAATATGGCTGAATTATTAAGGGGAGCATATAAGAAAGAGCAGTATGGAGAGGTCATTCTCCCCATGTGTGTTTTAAGAAGATTTGACTGTGTTTTAGAATCTACTAAGAAAGATGTATTAAAGGAGTATGAAGACCTTGAAAAGCAGGGTATAAAAAATAAAGATGATTTCTTAAAAGCGGTTTCAGGTCAGAAATTTTATAATGTGAGTAAATATGATTTTGAAAAGTTATTAAAAGACCCCGAAAATATTGCAGATAATTTTAGGAACTACATTAATGGTTTTTCACCGAATGCAAAAGAAATTATTGATAACTTTGGATTTGATAAGCACATTGATAAGTTGGAAGAAAATGATTTATTGTTTTTAATAATAAAAGAATTTAGTAAAGTTGATTTCCATCCAGATGTGGTGTCAAATATTGAAATGGGGTATATATTTGAAGACCTAATAAGGAGATTCTCAGAGCATGGGGAGGCTGGCGACCACTACACACCAAGAGAAGTAATTAAATTAATGACATATTTGCTATTGTGTGAGGATAAAGAGGAGCTCACCCAAAAAGATGGTTTAGTTATATCCATATATGACCCAGCGTGCGGGACTGGGGGTATGCTTTCAGAGGCTGAGAAGGTTTTAAAGGGATTAAATCCTAATACTGATGTTTATTTATTTGGGCAGGAGCTCAACCCAGAATCTTATGCTATATGTAAGGCAGATATGCTTATAAAAGGACAGGATGATAGCAATATTGTAAGGGGAAATAGCTTTACACAGGATGGACATAAAGATAAAAAATTTAGATACATGCTTTCTAATCCGCCTTTTGGTGTTGAGTGGAAAAAGGAAAGGAATTTTATTTTAAAAGAACACGAAACTTTGGGATTTGATGGAAGGTTTGGGGCAGGTCTTCCAAGAGTGTCCGATGGTGCTTTATTATTTTTACAACACATGATTAGTAAAATGAAAAAAGATGAGAAGGGAAGTAGAATTGTAATTGTGTTTAACGGCTCTCCATTATTTACAGGAGATGCGGGAAGCGGAGAATCTGAGATAAGAAAATGGATTATTGAAAATGACTGGCTTGAAGGTATTGTAGCACTTCCTACTGATTTATTTTATAATACGGGCATACCAACATATTTATGGGTAATTACAAACAGAAAATCAAAAGAAAGACGGGGAAAAATCCAATTGGTAAATGCAACTGAATTTTATGTAAAAATGAGGAAGAGTTTAGGAAATAAAAGAAAGGAAATTTCTGAGGAACAAATACGGGAAATTTCAAGGATATATATTAATTTTGAGGAGAATGAATACTGTAAAATATTTGATAATGAGGATTTTGGATATTATAAAATCACCATAGAAAGACCTTTGAGGCTGAGTTTTAAAATTACAGAGGATAGAATAAATAATTTATGGAATGAGAAAGGATTTTTAAACCTTGCTAAATCAAAGAAAAAGGGAGCAGAAGGGCAGAAAGAAATAGAAGAAGGTAGAATATTACAGGAAAAAATAATTTCAATTTTAAAAACTCTTGAAGGTAAAGAGTACAATTCAAGGGAGGTATTTTTAAAAGATTTAAAGGAGCTCCTAAAAAGTAATTCAATAAAACTAAATGCAACACTTCAAAAGGCAATTGTTAATGCCATTGGGGAAAGAGATGAAAACGCGGAAATTTGTAGGGATTCAAAAGGAAATCCAGAACCAGACTCAGAGCTTAGGGACTATGAAAAAGTTCTTTTAAAGGAGGATATATATGAGTATTTTGAAAGGGAAGTAAAACCACATGTTCCAGATGCTTGGATTGATGAATCAAAAACTAAAATAGGTTATGAAATTCCATTCACAAGGCACTTTTATAAATACACACCTTTGCGGAGCTCCGAGGAAATTAAGAAAGAAATTATGGAGCTCGAACAGTCTTTAATAGAGAAATTAAAAAGAGTATTAAATTAAGTGATAAAATGAGCTATAAAAAATATGATAAATATAAGGATTCAGGTATTGAATGGATTGGGGAAATACCAGAACATTGGGAAGTTAGTAAAATTAAATATATTTCCGAATTTTTAAATGGATATGCTTTTAATAGTGATAATTACACCGAAATAGGCATACCTATAATTAGAATTGGGGATATTTCTGATGAAATAAATTTTGAAAATACTAAAAAAGTTCCAATGGATTATTTAAAATTATTATACAAATATATAATAAATTACAATGATGTATTATTGGCATTAACAGGGGCAACAATAGGAAAAGCATGTTTATACACTTACGATAAAAAGGCACTACTTAATCAAAGGGTAGCAATATTAAGAGGATGTAGCATTCATCAAAAATTCCTTTATTTTTTTATTATTTCCGATATGGTCGGGAAACAAATTGAATTATTTTGTAATGGGGGAGCACAAGAAAATATCGGCAAACCAGAAATAGGGAATATAAAAATACCATATCCACCACTACACGAACAAAAAGCCATAGCTAATTTTTTAGACAAAAAAACTTCTGAAATTGATAATTTAATAAAAGATAAAGAAAAATTAATAAAATTATTAAATGAAAAAAGACAGGCAATAATTACAGAGGCAACTACAAAGGGATTAAATAAAAATGTTAAATTTAAATATTCGGGTATTGAATGGATTGGGGAAATACCAGAACATTGGGAAGTTAAAAAAATTAGACATATGACTCGTGTTAAAAGGGGAGCCTCTCCAAGACCTATTGATGACCCAAAATATTTTGACGAGGAGGGAGAATATGGGTGGGTAAGGATTTCTGATGTAACTAAATCAAAAATGTATTTAGAGACCACTGAGCAAAAATTATCTGAGTTGGGCTCAAATTGTAGTGTGAAGTTAAATCCAAATGAATTATTTGTTAGCATCTGTGCCACAGTTGGAAAACCATGTATATCTAAAATAAAATGTTGTATCCATGATGGTTTCGTATATTTTCCAGATTATCGAGGTGATATTAAGTATATGTATTATATATTCGAATCTGGACGACCTTATTTAGGATTAGGTAAAATTGGGACTCAATTAAATTTGAATACTGATACGATAGGTAATATATATATTCCATATCCAAATTTAGACGAACAAAAAGCCATAGCTAATTTTTTAGACAAAAAAACTTCTGAAATAGACGACTTAATAAAAGACCTAAAAAAATCCATAGAATTATTAAAAGAGTATAAAAAATCTTTAATTTACGAAGCCACAACAGGAAAAATTAAAATAAATTAAAGGGTGATAAAATGGGGAGAACACACCAAGAATTAATAGAAAACAAATTCGAAGAACATATTGAGGATTACATATTAAATTCAGGCTACATAAAAGGAAATCCAAAGGACTATGATAAAGAATTTGCAATAGATACAACACAATTATTTAAATTCTTAGAAGATACCCAACCAGAAAAACTTCAAAAACTAAAAGAACACTATCAAAAAAATTATAAAGATAAACTATTAAACAGAATATACCAAGAACTAAATAGTAAAGGAATGATAGAAGTATTAAGGCGAGGTATAAATATCATACCCGTAGGCAATATTAAACTCGCTTATTTTAAGCCAAATTCAAACTTAAACGAAGATTTAATCAAACTTTACAATAAAAACAGGTTTTCAATTACAAGGCAGTTAATATACTCCACTAAAAATAACAAGTCCATAGATGCGGTTATATTTTTAAACGGTCTTCCAATAATAGCAATGGAATTAAAAAACGAATTTACAAACCAAAATGTTTTCCACTCCATAAGACAGTTTAAAGAAGACAGGGACCCGAGAGAACTATTATTTAAATTCAAAAAAAGAATACTTGTATTTTTTGCAGTGGATACAAGCGAAATATATATGACAACAAAACTTGATGGAAATAAAACCTTTTTTATACCATTTAATAAAGGAAATAACGGGGGAAAAGGAAACCCGCCGAATCCAAACGGGTTTAGAACAGCATACCTTTGGGAGGATATTTTACAAAAAGACACTTTATCCGATATTTTAAAGAGATTCATATTTATTGAAAAAGAAGAAAAAGAACTAAACGGAAAAAAACTAACAACTGAAAAATTAATATTCCCGAGATATCACCAATTAGATGTATTAAGAAAAATTCAAGAGGATGTAATTAAAAACGGAGTTGGACATAACTACCTTATACAGCACAGTGCAGGAAGTGGAAAAACAAACACGATTTCATGGCTCGCACATCGGCTTGCAGGCATTCACGATAAAAACGACAACGGAATATTTGATTCTGTAATTGTAATTACCGATAGGGTGGTTCTTGATAGGCAACTTCAAGACAAAATATACCAGATGGAGCACAAACACGGAGTAGTGGAAAAAATAGACCGGGATTCAAACCAACTTGCAGAGGCTTTGGAGCATGGCACTAAAATAATTATCACAACACTTCAAAAATTCCCTTATGTCCTTGAAAAGATTGGAAACCTTGAAAAAAGAAATTATGCCGTAATAATTGATGAAGCACATTCAAGCACATCAGGGGATATGATGGGGTCCCTAAGAGAAACCCTTGCAGGAGCTCCCGAGGAAGAGGAAGAAGACCTTGAAGACAAAATCGCAAGGGAAGTGGAAAAAAGAGGAAAACGAGATAATATTAGCTTTTTCGCATTTACGGCAACACCTAAAACCAAAACGATGGAACTTTTTGGCAGAATTGGGAAAGATGGAAAACCAGAGCCATTTCATTTATATTCCATGAGACAGGCAATTGAAGAAGGATTTATATTGGATGTTTTGGAAAACTACACCACATATAAAACTTATTACAATATCACAAAAATAATTGAAGATAACCCAGAATTTGATAAAACTAAGGCATCAAAAGCAATAGCAAGATTTGTAAATCTCCACCCTTACAACATAGCTCAAAAAACTGAAATAATGGTTGAACACTTTATGAGATTTACAAGACATCAAATAAGGGGCAGGGCTAAGGCGATGGTAGTTACCAGTTCAAGAAAACAGGCAATACGCTACAAACTGGCATTTGATGAATATATTAAAAAGAAAGGCTACAACATAAAAACCCTTGTAGCATTTTCTGGAACTGTTGAAGATGGTGGAATTGAATATACTGAGGCAGGCATGAACGGTTTTTCAGAAAAAGAACTCCCTAGAAAATTTAACACCGATGAGTATCAAATTCTAATTGTTGCAAATAAATACCAGACGGGATTTGACCAGCCACTGCTCCATACAATGTTTGTAGATAAAAAATTAACAGGAGTAAAGGCGGTTCAGACTTTATCAAGGCTCAACAGAATCCACAAGGACAAAGACAGCACATTTATTCTTGATTTTGTGAATGATGTGGAAACTATTCAAAAAGCTTTCAGACCATACTATGACAAAACCGAAATCGAAAGCACCACAGACCCCAATTTAATTTATGATTTAAAAAATGAGCTCCACAAATACGGGATATATTACAATGAAGAAGTAGATAAATTTGTATCAATATTTTTCAAAGATAGGAAAAATAAACAGGATAAAGAAATTTTAAATCATCTCATTGATACATCTGTTGATAGGTTTAATAAACTCTATGAGGATAGCAGGGAAGAATTTAAAAAGAAATTAAAAAAATATATAAGATTGTACTCTTTCATATCACAAATTTATCCCATACATGATAATGAGCTCTACAAACTATATATCTACTTGAATTATCTTTCTAAGAAAATTAGAAATAATGTAATTAATTCAAAAATCGACATCGATGACAAAGTGGCGTTAAAATGCTACACTATAAAAAAGACCTTTGAAGGCAGTGCATCATTAAATAGGGATTCTGAAAATGTAATGCTCCCGCCTGCACAATTTGAAGGAAGCGATAAAAGAAAAGAACAGCCCGAATGTTTAGAAACAATTATTGATAGGATAAATAAAAGATTTGGAACAGATTTTGATGAATCGGACATTTTATTCATTGAACAAATTCAAATTGATTCCATTTCAAATAAAGACCTTGCCAAAAAAGCAAAAGCCAATAGTTTAGAGGACTTTACATTGGCATACAATAAAGAGTTCAAAACCTTGCTTTTTAATCGTAGGAAGAAAAATGAAAAATTCTTTGCAAGAATCATTAATGATGAGGAGATTATGAACTATATAATTAGTGAAATTCTCCCGGAAGTGTATAGAAAACTGAGGGAATCGGCATAATAAATTGAGATTGTGGCGACTATGAAAAATTTTATATACTATAAATGCATAGTTAATCTACTATTTTATAAATATCCATATATTTTAATAATAAATATGTGGTTATGAAATTAGTTATATAAGTATTATCGAAAAGCACAGGAGGTAATAATATGCCTGCTCCAAGATATAAATCAGGTTCATTTAAGAAAGTATCAAGGAGAGCTCCTGGAAACAAGACCGTATTGCATTACAGAAGAAAAAAACCTTCAAAAGCAAAATGTGCATCTTGTGGAGCTCTCTTAAATGGTGTTCCAAGAGGAAGACCAGCAGAGATTGCAAAACTTTCAAAGACAGAAAAAAGACCTGAGAGACCTTATGGTGGCTACTTATGCCCAAAATGTCTTAAAAGGTTAATGATTGAAAAAGCAAGAAACTTGTAAATAAGGTGTTGTGATGATAATTACCATTGGAGGATTGCCGGGAACAGGAACTACAACAATGTCAAAGCTAATATCTGAGAGATACAACCTTAAACATGTATGTGCAGGTTTTATATTCAGAGATATGGCGAAAGAAATGAACATGGAATTGCAGGAATTCAGTAAATACGCAGAGGAAAATCCTGAAATCGATAAGGAAATAGATAGAAAACAAGTTGAAATGGCAAAGGAAGGAAATATAGTTCTTGAAGGCAGACTTGCAGCATGGATGCTTAAAAATAACAATGTGAAACCAACATTATCAATATGGTTAAGAGCTCCTCCAATGGTAAGATGCAAAAGAATAAGCGAAAGAGAAAACGAAGATATCGACACCGCATTAGCTAAAATGATAAATAGAGAAAATAGTGAAAAGAAGAGATACAAAGAAATATATAATATTGATATAGATGATTTATCAATATACGATATTGTAATCGATTCTTCAACATGGAATATAAACGGAGTGTTTAATATCATCTGTGAAGCAATAGATAATTTAGAAAATAAATAAAATTAAAATATAATAAACTAAAAACAGATGGTATATAAATAACTCCTCCCCTTTTAAAGGATGAATTGTAATTGGCGACAATTACAACAACAAAAACTGAGGTGAGGTATTTATGTCAGCAATTGAAGTAGGAAGAGTATGCATTAAAACATTAGGTAGAGAAGCAGGAAAAACCTGCGTTGTTGTAGATATATTAGATAAAAACTTTGTTGTAGTAGATGGAAATGTTAAAAGAAGAAGATGCAACATAAAACACATCGAACCAACAGACAAAAAAGTTGAAATTGAAAAAGGAGCTTCAACAGAAGAAGTAAAATTAGCATTGGATACAGCAGGCTTATTATAACCTCTTTTTAATTTTTTTAATTCTAATTTTTAAAGTTTTTATTAAATACAGTTCAAAAAAAGAAGAATTATGTGTTTTTATATTAGTTTATATGAATTTATACATTTTATTTATTCAATCTTTTGCTATTAATTTTCCAGCATCTTCTCCAGATTTTAAGTTGTATATTTCTTTTATTTTTATTACAACAGCCCCTTTTGGAACTCTTCCAAACTGTGCATCTATTTCTTTTGCAACTTCGAACCATTCCCCTTCTGTGTAGTATTCTGCAATTCCTTTATATTGGAATGGATTCTCCCTACAATCTGATGTTGCGAGAGCCACATTTGGATTTTCTTTAATATTCTTTAAGGTTTTATGCATGAAGTTATCACATATTACAACAGTTTCATCATCTACTACTTTGAGAGCTCTCATAGGAGCAACATTTGGTATTCCATCTTTTGTAGCTGTTGTGAGAAATACAACAGATTCGTTTATTGATTTTTTCATTTCTTCAGTTAATTTCACCATAATATCACCACTTATGTGTTAAAATATACACAGGCATATTTTTCATCTTTTCCTATTTATTTTTATTCATTTTCTTATTTTTCCAATCTATATATTTAATTTATTAATCAACCATGGGGCAATGACCAAAGTTAAAAGAACAATGCCCCACAATCTTCCTTCAAAAATATTGTAGTCAGCCAGTAGTTTGCTCCATGAATAACCTACAACATAATGCCCAAATAGAAATTCAAAAGTAATTGTTAATATTAACCATATGATACCCAGCATTAGATATTGAGTGCCTGTTGCTTCAATATTCACAATTTTTAGAAAAATATATGTGAATAAAAATATAATACAGATAAATATAATTGAACTAATTTGATGTGCAGGGAGCTCACCTATTTTGGGAGCATATATAGTTTCCCTAATAACTGCATTGAGTATTGCTAAAATTAAAAGAACAACCCACGCCCCCAATCCATAGAGGTATAATTTTAACATAGATTCACCTATTTTATATGGTCTTAATAATTTTTGATTTAATATTTACTTTCTACCTACTGGCAAATACTTCATTAAAAAGTCCGCAAAGCTTTCCATATTTCTTGTCTGAATATATACTTTTCCAGTGCCTCTGAATTCATAAACTGCACCTTCTCCACCAAGTAATGATGATTTTAATCCACCAATTCTTCTTAATGAATAAGACAATCCATCTGTGAATCCAACAAGATTGCCGTTATCAACTATCAAACTTTCATCATTCAATTCCACAGTTTCAAGAGCTCCGAAGGATGATAAAAACACATCCCCCTTTCCTTCAAGCTTCATTAAAAATAATCCTTTGCCTCCAAAGAATGATTTTGCCCCTCCAAATTTTGTATTGATATTTATATCTGGTGATGATGCCATATATGCCCCACTTTGAACATACAGAGCTCCATCCAATTCATGATGAACTATATCCCCAACATAATTTGGAGATAGTGCCAATATCCCCGTTCCACTGAATTTATTTAAAAATATATTTTCTCCAACTACTGCCCTTTTTAGAGCTCCCATCAATCCCCCGCTCATATTGGTTTTTATGTTAATATTACTATCCATATACACCATTGCACCAGTTTCAGCTATGATGCTCTGATTTTGGAGATTTATTTTTAATAAAGAGTATGCAGGTCTGTATTCTATTTTAAAATCATATTCTACCATATTATCCCCCGTTTTAATATTTTTTTTGTTGAATGATTATGCAATTAATTTATCAGTTATACAATAATTATTCTCCAATAATGTTATGTTCTTGATTTTTCACAATATCTATAATTTCACCATCCTTCATTTTTACAACCTTTGTGGCGTATTTTGTATATTCTTTCTCATGTGTGACCATTATAATAGTTATTCCATTATCATGGAGCTCCTTTAAAATATTCATAACTTGATACCCGCTTTTACTGTCCAAATTCCCGGTGGGTTCGTCTGCAAATATTATCTTTGGACGGTTTGCAAGAGCTCGTGCTATTGCCACCCTCTGCATCTGACCCCCACTTAATTGATTGGGATAGTGCTTCTTTCTGTGTTCGAGACCCATGATTTTAAGCAATTCCTTGGCTCTTTTTCTTCTGTAATTTTTATCCATGTCATTAAGCACCATTGAGAGCTCCACATTTTCCAGTGCAGTCAATGTATTTAATAGGTGGAATTGTTGAAATATAAAGCCACTTATTTTTCTCCTGAATACCGCTCTTTCATTTTCACTCATCAAAGTGGTTTTTTTACCATTGATATATACAATACCTTTATTTGGAACATCCAAGAGACCAAGGATATTTAAAAGGGTGGATTTTCCGCATCCGCTTGGTCCTGTTATTGCCACGAATTCCCCCTTATCTATTTTTAAATTTATTCCCTTTAAAACCACAGTTTTAGCCTCCCCTGTTCCATACACTTTCCACAGATTTCTCGCTTCTATAAATGTCATTATAATCCCCTCAAAGTATCGATTGGATTTAATTTTGCTCCACTTCTTGCAGGGAAATATCCGCTAATTACTCCAACAATAAACGAGAAGCATAAAACTCCAACTGCGAGCTCCCATGAAATCCATGCTTGAATCATACCATACCCCATATTTTGAGCTATTATTTCAACTAATTTGGCAATACCTACACCAACTATCAAGCCCACAATTCCACCTAATAAACCTAAAAATCCTGCTTCAACCACGAATATTGATAGTATCGTCGTGGTTTCTGCACCAAGTGCTTTTAAAATCCCAATATCTTTCCTTCTTTCCAAGATGCTCATATGCATGGTGTTGGAGATTCCAACTGCACCAACTAATAAAGATATTCCAGCAACCCCTGCTACAAACATAGTTAAAACATTTAATATTCCACCAATTGATTTTGCCATCTGTTCAGCAGTTAAAACGCTGAAATTATCCGTCCCCATGGACTTTTCCAAGGCATCTTTTATATCCTCTGATACTTTTTTAATATCTGCACCATCTTTGATTTTCACCATTATGTAGTTATACTCCCCTTTTTTATTAAATAGTTCTTCACCGGAGCTCATGGGTATCATTACCATATTATCATCTTGCTGGTTGCCCACCTGAGTCATGATTCCAACAATTTTAAATTTTTTCCCACTGATATATATTGAGTCCCCCACTCTTAATTCTTTTTTGAATAAATTATGTGCCACTCCATAACCTATCATACATTTATAGTTGTCATTGTCTGATAACCACCGTCCTTTTTCAATTCCATATCCTCCCACATCAGAATAAACGGATTTTATGGTAGAAGGTTTTGCATAGAATATATTTACGAAATATTTTTCATCCTTGTATTCAACATTAACCCCACTATACCATCCATATAGGACTTCATCTACCCCTCTTATATTTTTAATTGCTTTAACATCTTTATCTCCAAAAAGTTTAGACGGCGGAGTTCCAAACTGTTTCATCGGAAAAATTTGTATTTTATTTGCCCCCAATTTCGCAGTTTCTTCCTGTATGTAATTTTGAACTCCGTACCCCAAAGAAATAAGGCTAACTATGGCCACAATACCTATTACAATTCCCACAATTGTTAGCAAACTTTGAGTCCTTTTTTGGGTTATGTTTTTTCCCGCAAAGGAAATAATATCTGCTGGTTTCATAATTTCACCAAATTGAATATGGTATATTTGATAATCAATATATATTATATGCCTATATATAGCTTCAGCGTTAAATTTCGACAACAGAAAACAATTTTGGAAATTGTTTGAAAAAGTCTTAAATCACGAAATCGAAAG
>OFBA01000130.1_pt1 | contig 11531 bp, 8 predicted proteins | sample 1520391 | NCBI WGS metagenome assembly OFBA01 (sample SAMEA3696446, study PRJEB22514) | metagenome | biome: water; feature: marine; material: hydrothermal vent | place: Pacific Ocean | collected 2014-08-12 | depth 1521 m
TTTTGTGATATAATTTCGTTATGATAAAACAAGAATCGATCGAAAATCTAAAATCAATCATTGATGTTGTTGATGTTGTTGGTAATTATATCCAATTAAATAAAAAAGGTGGTAATTTTACATCAAATTGCCCTTTTCATTCAGAAAAAACTCCATCTTTTGTTGTTTCGCCGACTAAAAATATTTTTCACTGTTTTGGTTGCGGAAAAGGTGGAAATGTTTTAACTTTCGTTCAGGAGATTGAAAACCTATCTTTTGTTGAAGCGGTTGAAGAATTGGCTTCTCGGATTGGTTTTCAATTAGAATATGAAAAAAATAGCAACCAATTTCAAAACTTATCAATTTTTGAAACGGTTAATTTATGGTTTAAAAATAATTTATTTAATAATCGTTTAGCTTTAAAATATTTGTATTCTCGAGGAATAACCTCATCGTCAATTGAAAAATTCAAAATCGGTTATGCTTTAAAATCTTTTGATTTTATGACTTTTTTGCAGAAAAAAAATATTGATTTTAAAGATGCTGAAAAACTTGGATTACTTGTTAGAGATGAAAAAAATCGATATTATGCCCGTTTTAGTGAAAGAATAACTTTTCCAATTTTTTCTTCAAGTGGAAAAATTATAGCTTTTGGCGGTCGAACAATTACAAATCACCCTGCAAAATATCTCAATTCTCCAACAACCGATTTTTTCAATAAATCAAAAACTGTTTACGGTTATAATTTTGCGAAAAATTATATTTTAGAACAGGGTAGAGCTTATATCGTTGAAGGTTATTTAGATGTAATAATGTTGCATCAAGCTGGGATAAATAATGCAGTCGCACCTCTTGGAACAGCTTTAACTTTGGAACAATTAAAAATTATTGCTAAAAAAGGGGTTAAAATTCATTTTGCTTTTGATGGGGATTCTGCGGGATTAAAAGCAACAATTCGAGCTTTGGAAAATGCGATGCCTTTGGGAGTTGAAACAAGAGTTTCACTTTTTCCCGAAGGAATTGACCCAGCTGATTTGGTTCAAAATAAACAACTTGAAAAATTAAAAACTATTTTAAACAATAATCAAGATGGGGTAAAATTTTTTATCGATTACCATTTAAAACAGTTTGATTTAAATAATCCATATCAAAAAAATGAGGTTTTTCAATTTTTGAAAGCCCAACTTAATAAATTACCTGAAGTTATTCGTCAAACCTATTTTGAATATCTTGCAAAAACTTTAAATCTTCAACTTCAAAATTATCAAAAAAAACCAAAAAACACCTCATCGGCAAATAATAACAATAATAATATTGGCGAATGCAACGGAATTGGTGAAATGTCAATTCTTTATTCAGCTTTACAAAATTCAAATTTTCTTAACATTTTAAAACAGGAATTAGAGGAAAATGATTTTCTAAAAAATAGAGAATTATTAAAACTTGTTTTAAATAACCAAACTGATGAGGTGGAGCTCAAACTTGCTCTTTGCGATTATCTTTATTTAATCGAAGATGAAAAAGATTTTTTAAAGCAAATTTTAAGTATTAAGAAAAAACGAATTAAATATCAATTAGAAAATTTTCAAGGTGGCTCTAAATATGATATTATCGATTTACAATATAAATTAATTAAATTAAATAATCGTATCCACCAAGAATGTTAAAAAATATTAATTACTTAAACTGCATTTACATTTTAAATCTAATGCTTTTGCCTCTTTTTGATATTTTCTACAATCTGACATTGTAAATAATCCACCATTTAATCCTGAGCAATAAACACTATTATTGTAAAGGCAGTTTTCACATTTTAATTCCCATATTAAATCATTTGAAGAAGTTGCTGGAGTTAGTTGTGTTGCTTCGGTTTCAGAACTTTGATAAGTTTGTCGATGAGGTTTCGCCTCTTCAGTTTCTTTTTGTTTTTGAACTTGAATATCTTGTTCTAAAATGTTAAGAGTTGTTGCAACCTCATCAGGAGAATAAGCTAAATTAGACATCTTTTTAATTCGAGTGAGTTCAGTTGTAAATTCCTCTTTTTTAGTTTCATCTTTGATTTTACTTGCAAGTTTAGAAATTTTTTTAGTATTTTTATTTACTATATTGTAAAATTTTCCCCTAATGTCATCTTTAAAAAATTCACTAATAGGTTTATGTATTTCACGTTTAGATAATACATTGTTTATTTTATATTCGTTAATTCCTTCAAAACCATGTGCTACAATTGTAGAATTTCTTAAATTTTCGTTATTGTATTTGTAAGTATGCACGATATTTTTAAATATTTTTTCTAATTTATTATACTTTTCTCTTTTTTTAGTGTTCTCGAAGCTATAATTGCATATTAATGGAATAATGTATTCATAATTGTTCGTATCTAATGGATTCCTTATGTGTATTTTATTTTCAAGTATTTCATCGAGTAAATAAAATTCTGCCTTGTTTTTATTGGATTTGTTATTTAAATCTTTAAAATAGGATGCCAGTATTTTACTTAATCCTAACTTTTTATAATAGTCCTTAGACATCAACTTTTTAGGATGCTCTCTAAAATACCCATAAGATTGTTGTCGTGGTTTTTGATATTTATATTCAATAATAATGCCAATTTCATCATCATCAAAAAAACTTAATATGATATACTGCCCCATAGCTTCTTCTAATCTATAAACCCTCGCCAAAAAGTTTGCGTAGTTTCCATTTTCCAATTCAATTTCCATATTGTCTAAAAGTTCAAGGATAAGATATTCTAATTTTTTAATGGTATTTTCTTCATTTATTAGGTTTTTTAATCTATCCTCATCGTAGCAATTTATAGCATTCTCAAAATCAAAATTTAACCTATAATTCAAATGATTAACTATTTTTAACACATCATCAGATAAATATTCTGAAAATTCCAAAACGCCCGTATAATTATGTCTATATATTAACTCTTTTATTTTTTCTTTAATAATCCTCTCTTCAAAAAAAGTCATGTTTTTGGAATTTGCCCTACCTTTTGCAACTTCGATAACTTCTATTTTCTTTTTGAATAATGAAGCTAACCTAATGGCTTCTTTACTTGTTGGAACTCCTCCACTAATCTCAAATATTAATCTACTAAAATCTGCATTATCTGTTATAATTTTTTCTATATGCCTAAACCATTCATCTAAATCGCTTGCGTTGAACCGTGCTTCGTTAATTAATACATTATATCCTTTTTCGCTCAAATACTTTTTAATAATCTTTGCTTCAATAAATGTATCTCCTTTTTTATAGTTCTCATCTACATTCACTTCCGTTTGATTTGTTGAAACAAGTATTATATTTTTTATATCATGCACATAATTTAATGCAGGCTCAATTAATGGTAAAAACATATAATCTTTTATTAAATCGTAGTTATCATAGATTATTTTTGTAGATTCTAAAAATCCCTTTGGATTAACAATTAAATCATCCGTATCAGATTTTCCGTTTGTTATTATATTTTTTCCAAGTATGTCATTTAACTTCTTCTCAATAATATCTCTGTATTCTTTTTTAAACTGTATATCTCTATTCCCCAATGTGCAAATTAAACAAATTTTTTCTGCCATTATTTCACCAATATTATAATTCAGAAATATGTTTTTTTATCTCATCTAAGTCTTTAATTATTTTTTCTTCATCGCCATTACTATTGTATTTCTCAATTATGTCTCTTTTAGATATTCCCCTAAACCCATGAGCAAGTATTGATTCATTTCGGAGCTCCGATAATTTTTCCAAATTTATACTAAATCCATATATTTTTCCATACTTCTTCCATTTCTTATTATTGCTGACCATATAACCCAATATCCAGTGCAACACTTTATTATTTGGTTCTTTTCTGCTATTCCAATTGGTTTCTTTTTCTAAATAATTCAATATATCAGGATTATCTTCCAAAAACTTCTCAAACTCCAAATATCTTTTAAGTTCCTTCCCATTTTCATCTTTGATTTTCTTTGGATTTGTTGATATATTGAATTCCTTTTCTATAATCATCTTAAGCATAGATTCTTTCAATCGGAATATTCTTCCTACAAAATCCACACATTCTCCATTTTTCCATTTTATTTTTGCATTTTCAATTAACAAATCAATTAATTTGGCGTAAAGTTCTATATTGTCTTTAATTACAATTTTATTCACATCTATATCTACAAGACTTTTTATAAGTTCAATTTCTTTCTGGATTTCTTTTTTGTCCTTAATTTTTATAGTCTCACAACTACATGCCTTTTTAAATTCTTCCAACGCTCTTTTGAAATCGAATAATTTTTTATAATTTAGACCCAATAAATGATGATATTTCCATCTTGGTATTAAATTATAATCTCGCCCAATTTCTGCACAGAGTTCATACAGATGTTTATCATGTAATATTTTGAATTCCTTATCTTTTAATATACTAAATATTTTGTTTCCTATTTCCAGTTCAACGGGCATATCTTTGTTTGGAGATTTATATAATACCTTAACTTTTAATTCCCATTTCAGAGCTCCGCAAGTAATCAGACCATAAGCTAATGCAGGAGTTCCTCCTGTAATTCCTAAATAAATAGTATTATATTTATTATCATTTTCAATAATTTCTAATGTTTTTTTATAATATTCGAACATTAAAGCATAATCTGTGGGATTGTCTATAATGGGACAAACTTTAATACTATTTATTTTTTCTCCAAATTCTTTCTTTAAAAGGTATTTTATAATACATGCCGAATAATAAGCATCTGTATTATAGCTTTTAATTTGATGAGTTCCGAATAATACAATATCCACAGAATCATGGAGCTCCAATATTGCTTTTACTTTATCTTTTATTATAATTGGTTCTAAATCTAATTTTTTATAAACTCCACTTGAATATAATTCCTCAGTAAATTCAAATAATTTATCGGTTGTTAAGTCCTCTTCTGTGATTTCGTTATATTTATTCCTACAATAATCTTTTAATTCTTTAGATTTTGAGTTATTATCAAATAATGCAACGCCATCTTTTCCTAAATCCCTATTCCCAACATTTGATAAAAATAATGCTTTACTCATTTTATCACTCTGCGGTTATTTTTATCCATCCTATTGGAATTTCTTTATTTGTTTCAATAACTCTTGTTCTTGGGAAATCTAAATAGCTATTTACTTTTTGAAACTTATTTCTTCTCCTATCGTTTCTCGTTGGAAGTAATCTTTTTATTAAATTCAAATCCTTATTGTGCTTCCATAATAATAAATAAATAGTTTTGGATAAAAATGAGCTTCCAGACCCAACTGCTAAATAGAATGTATTGTCCTTATTTAAATTGTTCAATATATTGTTTTTATAAAAATCTTTTAAACTCTGCGGTAAATATTCATTATTCGTTTCAAATTCAATTATTGTTCCTGTAAGATTGTTGCACATATTTTTTATGTCATTGAAATTCTTTGGAAAATCTTTTTTTATTGTTAATTCAACATTGAAATTGGAATTTCTTTTTAATACTTCCTTACATTCTTTGTTTCCATAGACATTTGGCTTGTTTCTTTTTTTGTTTTCTATGTTGTATCTCTTAGTTTCGATAAATTCAAAATTTTCAGGACTTATAAAACCGCTATCTGTGATTAGTAAGTGTTTAAAGAAATCGTCTTTAATACCACCGATGGCAATTTTTACAACTTCATTTCCTTTTTTAAAAGGTGGAATTTTACTATCTTTTAAAATACCTATCAATTTGTTAATATTTTTATTATAATAATCAAAAATATATGCCGTCCTTATAGCACCTTTCAGGGAGCTCCCCGGAATATAGTAATTCCCATTTTGGTTTATGAATTTTGCAACTTGCACCCTTGCATCATTTTCAATCTTGCAGTTGATTTCTTTTGATATATATTCATCGGGATAGATTCCTATCCCTTCATATAATTCTTTTACAGAAATGGTTAATCTGTTATTCCCCATGTTTGATTTAATTAAGTTCTGCATCTGATTTATTTTATCAATATCTCCGATACTATCCATCATTTTTTCAATATCTATTATTTTTGCCTTATTATCTTCAATATAATAATCTAAATTGGTATATGAATCCCCGCATCCAATATTTAATGGAGATAATGTTGTTATCTTTAAAGTTTTTTTATTGGACTGGTTTTGTCTAAATATGTTCATGCTTCCCCTCTTCATTGTGTTCTTCATAAGATATCACAGGAATTAAGATAGGATGTCCATTTAATATAATTTCATGGTCAATTTTCAACTTATCATTGTCAGGTTTCAAATTTAAGGTATCCCCATTGATTGAGTTATTACATATTGAACCTTCCATTAAACCATAAACATTCTTTTTTAATTTTGTAATATTTGCAATATTCGATGATGAATAAATATAACCGCCTATTTTTATTAACTGGTAGCTGTTAAAGTTTTTAAGTTCTTCTTCGTCTTTTGGGATTGTAATTGACAGAACCGCCTTTTTTTCCTTCGAGATATATTTTTTACCTCTTTGTAGGTATATTTTGTTTAATAGGTCTTTTTTTATGGTTGTATCTTCATTAAATTCATCTATAATTATTTCCTTAAAAGTTCCTGCACCTATACTCCTTTTTCCCCCTAATCCTTCGTCTTTTATCAAATTTATTGATGCTTTAACTTTGTTTATCAATTTTTCATCAATATCATCAAAATTGATTGAAAAATAAAATCCTACTGTCTTATCATCCTTCCCAAGAGGTTTTATGAATTCAATTGCGTATAATTGACCTTTATCGTTATCTTCAAGGGTAGTTCCTTTTATTCTATCCAATGAAACTTTTTGTTCAATTATTTTTTTAAACAAATCCATTTTTTTTGGTTTGACATATCTAAATTTCTCCTTTTCGCCTTCGGATATTAAATATTCCTTACCTATGGTTATCTTTTTTAGTTTTCTTTCGTTATGTTTTTTGAGAGCCCCCATTGAAATGAACTTAATCTTTTTAATATCCTTTGGCTTTTCCTCAATTATATATTGAGTATCTTTATCAAATCCAAGCATTACCATAGGTTTTGGAATGAATAATATTTCCTCTTCTATCTTTGATTTGCCGTCATTATTGTTTATTTTATATATTGCTGGAAATAGGGAAGATATTTTCAATTTTTTTATTTCTTCCTTGTAGTTATTATATTCATCAACACCATATAGTTTAATAAAATTATTAACTATTGCAGAAAATAAGCTGTTGGAGTGGAATATATAGGAGCTCCCACCTAAACTACCCTCTCCAAAATGGTATTTACTATTTTTATCTGGAATAAGTCTTACAATGTGCATAATCCCACCTTATAAAATAAAAAAATAAAAAAATAATTTAAAATTTAATTTCGTCAATAGCACCCATTAACTTATCTAATTTATCCAATGGATTGTTTTCTGGTTTTTTCTGTATTTTGGAATTGTCTCCTTCATAATACTCTTTTGGTTTATATATCGCCTTTAATTCTTTGAATTTTATTTTACCGTATCCTCTTGAACCACTTCCCCCCAAATAATCATCTTCTAATAGTTTCATACCTTCAATGAATTTTTTTATTAGTTTTTTATCATTTTCTTCTTTGTAGATATTAAATATTATTTCATATTCAAAATTACTTCCTTTAACAACTCGCTCAATAAATCTTGGGTGCTGTGCTGTGCCTTTTACTCTATCTATGACATTTTCGGGTTTTATTTCCAAATGTTCATAATAACTTTTACCATCATCTAATTTTAAGTAAGCATCTCTTATTATTGCTCTTGATGGCTCTTTTATGTTCTCTGATTTGTGTGGTCCGAAAAGCATACAAATATGACAATCTGTTTCCCCACAATCACATGGCAGGGCTGATATATCATATCCTTTCTCATCATTCTTTAATTTTAATTTATCATCTGTTAATTCACTTAACAGAAATGTATAATTTTCTTTTTCGTTTTTCTTTGGTCGAGTAATTTTCTTTTTACCATTCTCATATTTATAAAATTGGATACTTACTTTGCTTTTTCCATCTTTTACTTCCAATAAACTTCTAATCTTCCCTTTTAAAGAGCTTCCTGGAATAAATACCCTTCCATTTTTATCCCTGATTACTGGATTATCAGAACCTCCTATTTTTAAGGTTTCTGCTGTTCCTCCTATGTGCAATCCAGTTTCTGTTTCGATAATACCATTTATTATTAATTTTCCTTTTAATGTCAAATTACTCATATTATCCCCTCTTATATTTAATTAGACCTAGTGTATTTTTTGTGATATGCTACAACTGCTTCAAAGAATGTTTTGAAATTTTCAAAATGTTTATAATTATTCCCATCCATATTATCCAATATTCTGCTTATTTCATTATTGAACAATTCTAACGCCTTTCTTTTATCCGAACCTTCCTTTTCTTTACTTGCATGATATGTCATTTTTGGTTTTAATAGCATCAACTTTAAATACCATTTGTCATCTTTTGATTCTTTAATTTGAACAACATAGTCGTAAAAATCCCTTAATTTTGAAGAAGGTATTCTTTCTATTGTTTTTCGCCCCTCTTTTTTATCACCTATATTTCTTGCCAATTCATCGGCTTTTTCAATAAATATTTTAACATTTTCAGGAGTCAATTCCAATATATTTTTAATATCTTCATTGGATGGTATATTTGGTATGCTCTGTTCATTCTTCTGACTTTTGGGATATTTGGAATTTTTAAAATTATTTTTCTGTTTTCCCATAGAATTACCTCTTCCTTTATTTTTAACATTAATATGTGGATTGTTAATATCTGTCCAACTCATTATTTCCCTCCGTTCTACTTTTTAATTCTGCAATTCTTGATGCAATAATAATATCATTAAAATCAAAATCCATCTTACCAGATTTAATCTTCTCTTCGATTTCGTTTAAGTATTTATCTATGAATTTCACATAATCCCACTCCGTATCATTTTTATTATTTTTATAATTTCTATAAAGATAATATTTCATTCTCCAAAGATATGGAATGTTTATCCCAAATGTGGTTATTATTTCCTTTTTTTCTTCTTCTGATAAATTCTCAGTATTTTCGTCCTGTGTTTTTATCAGAGCTCTTTCTAAATTAGAATGCACTTTTTGAGATAAATGAACAATTCTCTTTTTATTGGTATTATTCATAGCTTTTATGAATTTCTCTTCATAGTCTCTTTCTTTTTCGATATCGTCCCATCTTAAAGCATGTCCGAATATACTAACTGAATTTTTTTCCACATCTTTTCCACCAATTTTTACTTTGTTATCTTTTGCATTGTCCAATTCATCTTCTGCTAAATAAACTCCTTTTCTGTATTCAAATTTTGGATTTACCAAAACTACTCCTGCACTTAGCGTAATATCTGGATTATCGCAAACAAACTTCCTAAATTCATCGTTTATTTCTTTTGCTAAATCCCATACTTTGTCCCATGCTCCAACAATTAAAGTATCATCACCTCCTGAATAGGTTAAATAAACCTCCTGAGCGTATTTATTTTTAATCAAATAAGGAATATATCCAGTAAAAAACAAAGTTAGCATGGAGCTCAATGTGCTTAATCTTGACAATGTTGCATGTTTTTCCAATCCTTTTGTAATTATTTTACCTAAATTATCTACATCCATTTTTAATATAGCAATTTTGTTTGTTCCCGTCCTTTTTTGTGCTTGTTCTGCTAATTCTGTGAAATCCATTAACTCCTTATTTTCACTTCCCTCACTATTTTCATCTTCTTTTAATGGAAATGCGATAGACCATATTTTATAAGGTATATTTAGTTTTCCGCCATCCTTAGGCAGATTATAAGTATTATTCTCCTTAAATTTAATATTTAAAGGAGTTTTAAAAAATCCATCAAATATTTTTAAATTTGTTATATCTTTTGTTTCAATTTTCTTATCTTTTCCAAAATTATTTAACATTTTTGTTAATTCTTCAAAATCTAAGCAATATATACATTTTTTTTCGTTGATGTCTTTTATTTTGTTTTCTTCCCTACAAACCGAACATCTGTTAGTGTCATCCCCGCTTCCTTTTGGTTCAAATAATTTCATTCCTTTATATGCAAATTTTCCCATTTTTCTTTTTGATGTGGCTTCCGCAGATTCCTTCCATTTATAAGGAATTCCAATTTTTGCATCTTCATCCATACAGTCAGTTAAAAAATCAATATGTTGTAAATCTACCTTCCCAATAGCAACATACAAATCAGCACCGAATTTTTCAAATAAAATATCATTTATTTTCTCTCCGAATTTTTTTGTCGTTTTATTGTCGATATTATGTGATAAAATATAGAAATGCCCTCCACCGTAAAACAAAATGTTTGCTATTGGTAGTTTCAATTCATTAGCAACATATTTAGCACAGAGCTCCGTTAAAAAATCCAAATAAAAACTTCTACCTTTAAGAGATTTATTCGCTCCTTTTGATGTAATATTGAATATAAAGTCCTGAACTCCCGAAATATCCCCGTGAATTAATGAAAATGTATTGTTTTTAATTATATCCATATTTTTTAACATATCCCTTGCTTTTTCTTTAACTTTATTGTCTATGTGTTCTAAATCTTTCCCTTCCTTGTTCAATTTATTTTTTATAGTATTTACTTCATTACTAAGAATATTTAGCTCATTTAACAGTTTTTTAACTTCATTATCTTTATCATTATTACTATCAAAATGATTATATAAACAGCATGCAATAGCACAGGTGGTTTTTAAATGGTCGTAAAGGGATACATCAGGGAAATATCCAGTATCATTTTCTCGTTTGTATGTTGAAGGAATACACCAGGTATATTTTTGTATAAATAATAGCAAATTTTCAAAATTGTTAATTTTTTTACCATCTTTCTTAACTTCATCTATATATTTATTATATTCCTCCATATTGCAGTTTTGAATGGAGTTATTTTTATCTTTTGGAAATAAGTCATTGGATATGCTCAATGGGATTATATTATATTTATGAAAATCGTCGTACGGTTTAAGCTTTTTAGTATCTTTTTCTTCTTCTGTGTTATTTAATGATATATTTTCAAAAATTGATACTAAATTTATATATTTTTCAGAGCTCGTGTCTTCTTTATGGTGGGACAATTCTCCATTACTTAAAATATCGGATATTTTTAAAATATTTAACAGATAATTATTTGTTGTTTCATTGTGGTGATGATTTTTTATTAATGATTTTACTTCTGTTACTTCTTTTTCACCATCTTTTAACGAACTATAATTTTTTAAACCGCCTCCATTATTTTTAACAAATGCGCATCCGTAATAGGTATGTCTTTTATTATTGTCATTTTCATCAGATATTATTTTATACCACTTTCCAATATCGTGCAGTAAAGCACCAATTTTCAACATCTTGTAAGGAGTATCATTTTCCATCGTATCCCCCTGTGGTTATGTTATGTGATTACCAAAATATTTGAAATTTTAAGTATATATATTTTTTTATTTGTTTTACGAAATGATAATAATTGTAATTATTTATGGTCATAATTAGTAATTACAAGGTAATTATA